>Ga0208375_1000219_pt1 | contig 90629 bp, 101 predicted proteins | sample RifOxyD1_FD_184038 | JGI IMG/M metagenome (GOLD analysis project Ga0208375, IMG submission 184038) | Soil microbial communities from Rifle, Colorado - Rifle Oxygen_injection D1 (SPAdes) | ecosystem: Environmental > Terrestrial > Deep subsurface > Rock core/Sediment | place: Rifle, Colorado... | reverse complement strand
GCAGGCAACTATAATAATGGTTAAAAAGCATGAAACCAGTAAACCAATAATTGCCCAGACTGGAGGTAGGGTAATATAAGCTAAGATATAGAATAATAAATCTTTCATTCTTTTTCACCTCCTTTAGATTTGAAAAGAAAAAAAAGCCAATCTTATTTTTTAGATAAAATTGGCTTCTTATATTGTGAGATAATAAATTCTATTTCGCGTTCAAGATGAGGGGCATCCCGGCCGCATTCGGATTTGTAGGAAGTATCACAAAAGTTGTGTTAGGTGATCCAGCAAGTTTGGCATATGCTTCGATTGCTTCATGCTGAAGATAATTTTGGGTAAGGGTTGACTGAATTATATCCTGTGATTTCCTTATTCCCTCTGCGTTAGTAATTCTTATCTTGGCATCTTTTTGAGCAATTTGCTCTTCCAAATCTTTTTGCTGGAGCAACTGTTCTTTTACAATTTTCGTTTCAATAGATGCAGCTACAGAGTCAGGATAGTTTATACTACCTATCGTGGAATCTACGAAAATGAAAGGAGTTTTCTCAAAAACCTTTGAGAGTTGAGTTTTAATTTCTTCTTGGACTTTGAGTTGTTCATCCTTTACACCTTTGGTAGTATATTTTACTACAGCATTTCTTACAAATCCGCGATGAAGCGCTTTAAATGATCGTTCATACCACCCATCTGCCCCATATTTTTCCACAACTTCTTTAATCCTCTGTGGATCAATGGCTAATATCACGTGAGAATTAAGACGTATTTTTAATTCGTCTTTAGCAAGGATTTCAAAATTCTCGTGATAAGTTTTAGGTGTATAATTAAGATTCAGGACCATGTTTCTCCAACCCATGCCATATTTTGTAGGTCCTACTTGCATGCCTAAGTAGCCACCTTTACCAAAAAGAAAAGGTTTATCGATCAGATAGCCTACGCAGCCTTGGGGAGTTGACGGATTTGTAACTCCACACCCTGTAAGAAAGAAAATAACAAAAAATACCATAGGAATATAAAACATCTTTTTCATAAAAAAATACCCCCTTAAAAATTATTTAGACCCTTAAAATTAAAAACAGGCCGTTCTATTTTTTGATTTCTTCAATAGAATATTGCTCTCTTTTTTTCTCGAACCATTTTTTATAGAGGCAAATACCTGAAATCAGAGTGAGTATTCCTCCGCATATCCAAATAATGACCCCATAGAATTAGGCAGATTTGATGAAAGTATAAATCCACCCAAAAAAGCAAGTAGCAGTCCCACTAAGATAAATGTCCAATAATCTTTCATTCTTTTTCACCTCCTTTAAAATTTAAATTAAAAAAGAAGAGCTGATGCTCACTGCAAGATGTGGGCGCAAAAAACAGCAAGACACCAGCTCTCCCAGATATATTCAAACAGGCAGGGCTCAACACAAGATGTTCTATTTTTCAGTTAAGTACAATGGCGGTGCACTATTGAAAACATTAAACAGTTGTGATTGAAGAGAAAAAAACACCCCGCCTGTTGTAGACATTAAAGATAAATTTTTTCAATTAAACCTCTTCATCAAGAATTTCAATCTCAATTCTTTTATGCGTTGATTTAATAATCTTAAACTTCAGATTTTGTAGCCTTTTTATCTCTGAATTATTATTTAAGTAACATAGTGTAGAATTGAAATTTATTATCACAAATCCTTTAAACATCTGAACATATTCAATATTTTCAAGAAAAGACTTAATTCTATCAGAATCTTTCTTTGCTTGTTCAGATAAGGGTTTAAACCCTTGATTTATCTCTGCGTAATATACTCGAGATAGAACATAAGTATCTTCAACTTCTTCTTTAGCAAGAATTTTTTTATCTTTAGAAACAGTTTCTTTTGCTGTTTGAAGTGGAAGATTTTTGAATTTGGTTTCATAAACTAAATACTTCTGAATTTTAGAAATCGCCTTATGTCCAACAAAAGAAAAGAGAACAATAATAAAAAGAACAGTAAATATCCTCTTTATAATTATTCTTCCATTTTTTTCTTTTGCAAATATACTAGCAAATATTTCTCCTACAACTAATGTGGCTATTGCCATTATAACTGCAGGGAATATAAAGTTTCTGAATAGCATAATTTTACCCCCCTTCTAAAATTTGTTTTAATTATTTTTTTCAGAAAAAGTATCATCTTTTGATCTTATTAATCTTTCAAGCTGATATACTTTATATATTAAGAAAACTAACAAAGCGGGCACCATCAGCCTATAAAGAAAATAAGTTACTATAACTGCAAGGCAAGCAAGAATTATCCAGTAGTATACCCTCTTTTCTTTCATTTTATTTCTCCTTAATATCAAATTTAAAAAAAGAAAAAAGAAAAGCCGGCACAAGCTAAAAACTTGGGCATAATTTTTAAAATCTCATGCCGACTTCTCAAATATACTAAACTTAATTAAATTCAGCGAAATTTATTTCATCACAATATCTATTATTACCTTTGCAACATTTACGCAGATATAAGCTGATGTAAGAATTCCAATTCCTATAAACATCTCTTTGAGACCTGTAAGTATTGCTGAAAAAACTCCGCGCATTTGTTTTCCTCCCAAATTTAATCGTTAAATTTTTTAAGCCAAGGATGTTTATAGGCAAGAAATAACGTTAGACTTGTTGCCACGAAAATTATCCCATACATGACTCCGAGGCGAGTATCTGGATCTATGCTCTGTGGAGACATAACATCTAAACATAAAAGTGGGAGAGAAATTGCCCAGATAATAATTATTAAAACAACTCTTATCAAGTTCATAGTATTTACCCCCTTCAATTTTCAGAATATTTTGCAAAGAACTCTTTTTTCTCTTTTCTCCTTTAATTTTTATTTTTTAATCTTCATGTTGACTATCCAACTAATAAACGGCGGTAGTGCATATTGTATCAGGATAATAGAAAAAACGATTAGTATATCTGATGTAGTAATCATCTTCTTTTCAAGAAAAATATAAACTACAAAAAGGAATATAAATAGAAAAGTCAACTTTGAAAGAATATTAATATAATTCCCTAATCCAAGTAATAGCTTTTTCATAACTCACTTCAAATTTATTTTAAAACCTATTCCTAACTTATTTCACAATAATTTTCAATTTCAAAGAAAAACAATATACTTCAAACTAAAAAACTCTCAAAAATTCTCTTCTGGAAAACCCATAATTTTAACATATTACATCTTTTCCAAAACACTTACAAGTGTCTTTTTCAGATTCTCACTTTTTAGTGTTTCAATTTATATACAATAACAAAAATAAACTACTATTAGATTTTTAAAACTATTCAAAGTTCACAACCATAAAGTAATGATTTTAATAAAATCTCAAATCAGTCTATAAATATTTTTTATTTAGCCTACCGAAGGTGGCTTGCGTTGATAAAGCGCAGTCTTATTTTCGGGCTTTGGTGCAACCCTCTTGATAAGAACAAAAAATAATATTGCATTCTGTCAATATTATGGGCAATTAACTTGCTTATAAGTTCGACTTTCTGAGTTGCAAAGGTTTTGTTTCTCAAAACAGAACCATATTTTCTTTTAATCATAGAAAATACAGTCTCAACTTTACTTCTTTGATGATAATCTCGACCATCAACTTTCTTTCCAAGCTTTAAATAGCCATAAAAGTTATTATGCCCTCTTACAGGTATAATTGGTATAGCTCGCAATTTGTTTAAAACAAACTGCCTATTCTTTTTACTGTCATATCCTTTATCAGCAAAAACTTTTTTTGTTTCAATATTTTGTAATACCTTTTTAAAATCAATGTGATCATTTCTCAATTTTCTTCTTATTTTATATTTTAAAATAAATAGTTTATCTGTATCTACGCACACACTTAATTTAACGTATCTCTTTGTTTTCTGAGGTTTATCGCTATTTTGAATATTTCTGAAATAGTAGCTTTTTGATTCAGTTTCAAAGCCAGTTGAATCAACTGCAACATTATTTGCTTGTCTTATATCTAACAACCTGTCTATTCGCTTTTCAATTTTTTTACCAAATCGAATTATAGTGGTATGAACTGGGATTCTTTTTAATTCAAGAAGCATTTGTATTTCTGAAGATGCTTTAATTAACGAGATTACACCTCGTGCAGTTGTTTTAAGCTTTTGCATAAACAAATATATTGCACACTTTTGATAGTTGCAATATATTTTATTTGAAAACTTTGAAAAATATTTTGGAATTTTTGTAGCAATTTTTAAAGCATTTTTAACAAATTTTAAATAATCTGAATATATATCTTTCATGGGGTTTACCTCTTTTTGTGTTCTTGCGAACCATAAAGAGGGGTAAAACCCTCTTTTATTTAAATTTTTAGAAGGATTGCACCAAAGCCCGAAAAGGAAAAAGTGAGATAGATTTATAAGTTTTAATAAATTTAGTTAATAATAATCAAAAAATAAATCTACGGGAGGGACTTATATGAGCTTAGAATTTCTTGAGGTATTTCAGAATAATTTAAATTGTATTTCTAAAGTTGAAGAGAAAGTACTTGGAATTCCTTCTATAAAGAGATTGACCCCACAAGAAACAAAAAAATTGTCTGTTTATGCCTTTTGGAGCGAATCCATAAAAATTAAGGGTTCTCTTCAAAAATTGTTGGTTTATTGTGGAGATTGTGAAAGTTTTTGTACTGGGGGAGCTTGTCAGGCTTCTTGTAGAAGTTATATTCAAGAATAAATTTTTTTTAATATGGATCCAATTCAAGGTAGGAGATTCGAGAATGAATTTAATTTACAATGGCATATAACTAATAAATGTAATAATTCATGTAAACACTGTTATATAAATAAAAAATCAAGTAATCTTGATGAGCTTAGTTTAAGTGAATCTTTTAAAGTAATAGATGATTTAGTGCAATTTTCTGAACTTATTAATTTAATTCCAAGTATTTCTTTTACGGGTGGAGATCCTTTATTAAAAAAAGATATCAATAATTTATTGGCTTATGCCAATCAAAATAAAGTGAAGATAGTTATGTTAGGAAATGCTTCTTTATTAAATAAAAAAAATCTTGAAATGCTTAAAAAGAATAATGTTTCTAAATATCAATTAAGTTTCGATGGATTAAAGGATACGCATGATTTTATACGTGGAAAAGGTAGTTTTGATGAAAATTTAGAAGGAATTATTAAATTAAGAAGCCATGATATTCCAGTAATGATTATGAGTACAGTTTCTAAAATAAATTATTTAGATATACCTGAATTGATTGAATTTCTCGTCCCTAGAGATATTTTAGTTTTTGATTTTGCCAGATTAGTTCCTATTGGGCAGGGTAAGAGGATTAAAGAAGAATGTTTTAAACCATTCGAGTACAAAACTTTTTTATTACAAGTATATTCTGTTTATAAAAAGTTAAAGAATCAAGGTTTTGATATTAATACTTTCGGTTTTAAAGATCCTTTATGGAGTCTATTTTTTTATGAATTAAATAAAGAAAATCCTTCTTTTTTAAATCAAATTCCTCAAGATAAAAAGATTTATGGAGGATGTAGTATAGGTAGAAATGGATTTTGTATGGAACCTGATGGAACTTTGTATGCTTGTAGAAGACTTTCGGAACCAATAGGTAATATAAAAGAAACCTCTATAAGAAATTTTTTTATCTCTTCAGAAGAGATGAATAAATATAGAGAAATTCATAAAATCAAGGCTTGTTCAGATTGTGAAATTATTTCTTTATGTCGAGGATGTAGGGCTGTTGCCTGGTCTGAAAATAAAAATTATTTTGAGAGGGATCCACAATGTTGGAAATAAAATATGATTACCTTATTTTAAGAGGAAATATAGGTGTAGGAAAGACTACTACCCTTAAGAAATTAATCCCTTATTTTCATAAAAGTCGCATAAATTTTGCTTTAATAGATTGTGGGGAATTAAGAAAATATATTGGTGATAAAGAACCTTCTTATAAAAATAGGGTTTTATGTGCAAAAAATACTATTCTTTTAGCAAATAGTTTTATTCAAGAAGGATATTTTACGCTTCTTGAATGGGTTTTAGCAGATCAAGATTTATTAGACCAAATGAAAAAACAAATAAGTGGAGAGGGTAAATTAATAAGATTATCTTGTTCATTAGAACAAAATTTAATTAGAAATAAATGTCCCAATCGGATGTGGCCTGGAAGTATTGACAAAATTGTTTATATAAACAATTTATTTGAAAAAAATAAACCATATAACTTAAATGAAACTTTAATAGATAATAATCTGCTAAGTGCAGAGGAAGTTGCCAATCAAATTATAAATTTAATTAAAAAATAATATAAAATGAAACTACTTTTAACAAGGCATGGAGAAGTTAAAAATGATTTTTCTATAATAAATTTAGATGGCAATTTAACTTTAACTGAATCAGGAATTTTACAAACAAAAAAATTGGCTGAATATTTAAAGTTATACAAATTAAATTTAATTATTTCGAGTAATCTTTTGAGATGTAAAGATACTTCTAAAATAATCCAGGATTTAATTAATGTTCCAATAGTATATAATCCCTTGTTAAATGAACGAAATAGTGGTGATTTTGAAGGAAAATCTAAAGATGAAATAAATTGGGAAGGATTGGGAGATAAAATTGAAAATTTATGTCCTCCAAATGGGGAAAGCTTTTTAATGGTTCAAGAAAGAGCAAAACAATTTTTGAATTATATTTTTAATGAAATTAGTCAGAATGAAATTATTTTAATCGTTTCTCATGAAGGCTTTTTGAAGATATTTATAGGGTATTTACTTGGAATAAACATTCAGGATTCAATTTTTAAATTAAAAATACATGAGTGTTCTTTAACTGAAATAGATTTTGATAAAAAATATAAATGTGGTTTTAGAATAAATTTTTTTAATGATACGCATTATCTTAATTAATTCTCACAAATCTTTATAAATAATCTTTCTTTAATTGTAAATATGTTCAATAAAAGAGGTATGAGCCATATAGACTGGGCTATAAGTATGGGTATATTTATTACTGGGATGTTGGCTTTGTTTATTCTTTGGCAACCTTGGTCAAGTCAAGATGATTGGGAAGGAGATGTTTTAACTCATATTGTTATGGATAATTTTTTGTATGGTCCTGATGATAGTGGGAGTTATGATATAAAAGGACATCCAATTTGTGGTGATGATCCTACAACTGATTTATATTGTGTAACTTCAGTTTTCTATAGGAAGAGAGTGTATGTTAAGATCTCAGGGAGCTATACAATAGATTTATCTGATTTTGATTGTAAAACTTCTTGTCAAAAAGATTATTTTAAAATAAAAGATAAAGATAATAATGAAGTAGGTTTTTCTATTTTATCAAATGAACTTAGTTTGCCTACCTTAGGTGAAGGTTATTATGATATTTATTATGATAAGAATAATGAAGTTTCATTAAATCCTACTTCCTCTTCTGGTTCTGGGACGGATGAATGTGATGACCCTTTAACTTGTGATCTTGGAACAGGAACTGTTGAGTTTAGTGGAGTAAGCTTGGAGAAGTTATATAAACTTGTAATGTGTGCTGAAAGTGATGGGGCTCCCGCGAGTTGTACAGATGGTTTTTTAAAATGGGCTCAAAATCCAGACGGAATTTATGAGGTTACCCAAAATAATTATTTAAAGGTTAAAACTAATTGGAATTATCCATCTGGAAGAAATTTCCAAATATGTTTGAGAGATAATCAAGGAAATATTTATTTGCCTAATTGTATGACTCCTTCACTTGATCAAAAAAAATGTGATCTTTGGGGATTTAAATTAAAAATTGATTCGAGTAAGCTTTGTAAAACTAAAGATTCTTTAACGTATACAGAACCTTCGGCAGGTATTCCAGTATATACTTATGAATTACCTTTAAGATTAATTAAAGATGATCCTTCTTATGATCCAGAAGGTTTTGTGGATTTGGGTGGAAATAAATTAGAAACTATTTATGTGTCTGTTTCAGCGTGGTAAATGCCTTAAATAAGCTGTTTTAAGCTTATTTTTGGGTTAGTTTTTTAAAGCAAATGGTCTTTAAATACTAAATGAGCAGAAAATTCCTTATTTTTGGAATATGGATACTTTTACTAGCTTGTTTTGTTAGTTCTTACTCAGAATGTTCTACAATTGACTGTGTGACTATGCAATTAAATGCTGGAAATAGTGTTAAGCTTATTTCGAATATTTCTTTTACTTCTTATGGTTATCCTCAAATAACTCATTCAGATGTTGAGTTAGATTGTGATAATTATTATATTAAAGGTAAGCGAATTTATGATTCAGGGTTTAATTTTACAAGTGTTTCTGGAGTAACTGTTAAAAATTGTAATCTTTTTGATAGCGCAACTCTTTGGTTTTCAGATTCAAATAATAATATCATAATTAACAATTATGTTAAAGGAATGTTTGGTGGTATAAATTTAGTTAATTCTAATAATAATTTAATTCAGAATAATATTTTTAGTGCACAATATTATAGTTATGCTAATGGAGAAAATAATATTTTTGATTCTAATCAGTTTATGGATTATGGAACAGAGTATGATAGAAGTATATTTATTTCGGGTAAGGGGGGTAGATTTACCAATAATTATATAGAAGGGGTTTATTATGGCGTTTATTTAGATGCTTCTGATTTTTATATTTCCAATATGACTTCTAATTATACTTCGGGATTTGGAATAAGTGGCTATACGGATGGATTACAAAATAATACTTATATTATTAATAGTCCTTTAGGTTTTAGTGCAAATTTTGTAGAGAATATAACTGTAATTAATTCATATTTTAACGCTGATGGGGCTAAAGATGTTTATATTTATGGTGGAAGTGGAGGTATTTCTGGTGGAGAAAATATTTATATAGAAAATGCCGAAGGTGCAGGAGCATATGGATTATGGATTGATAATCCTGATTTTTCAGGATATTGGATTAATAATAAAAATGTTACTTTTAAAAACATTAAACAAGAGATTGGAGCTTTTAATGTAGAAGACTTATCTATAACTCATTCATCAGGTAGAGCAAGTATTGGTAATATTAAGAATGGAATTATAGAAAATAATAATTTTGCTATAGACTATTTTGGTTTGGATGGGGATTTAAGCGGATATTTTGATAATGTTATTTTTGAAGATAATACTTTTAATGGAACTGTTGACTTAAAAAGTGGAAAGGATTCAAAAATTATAAGCAACCATTTTATTAGTGGTGGAAGTTATGCTTTTTACAATTTTAATGATTCTGAGATAGGAAGTAATACTTTTGATAATTCAGATATTTATTTTTCAGGTAATAATTTAGATATTTCTGAAAATGAGTTTAAGGGTATGGGTGGGTTGAGTATTGGAGGAACTTCTGACAATGTTAATTTCTTTGACAATACCTTGACTAATTCTTCTTTAATTATTAGTGGGAAGAATGGTTTTGTTTCAACAAATGCTTTTGTTAATTCCTCTTTATTTATTAGAGGAGATAATAATCAAATTGAAAATAATTATCTTTCTGGTAAGAGTTATTTTCCTATAAATAACGACGAACCCAGTGATAATGTTTTTATTAGGCTTTATAATACAAAAAATGTTTTAGTTAAAAATAATATTTTAATTTACGGGGAGGGAATAACTTTAAGTGATTCACGTCCTTATGATTATGGTAATAATGAAATTTATGGGAACAGAATTGAAAATTGTACATATGGGCTACGTTTATATAATTATAATTATACAGATAATATTCATGACAACATTATTTTAGGTGCAAAAGAATATGCTGTGTATAATTATGGAAATCAAGACATTCATTTAGAAAATAATCAATGGGGAACTGATGATGAAAATGTTATTCAAACCTTAATCTATGATATCTTTGATGATGCAACAAGAGGAAGGGTTTATTATTCACCTTGGTTGCCTTGGGGTCAACAAGCTGTAGATGCAGATAATGATGGTGTTGATGATGCTATTGATAATTGTTTAGGTCTAGGTAATCCAGGACAAGAAGATTCTGATAATGATAAAAAAGGAAATGCTTGTGATACTTGTCCTTTAGATAAAGACGATGATTATGATAAAGATGGAATTTGTGGTAATTTAGATAATTGTCCTAATAATAAAAATCCAAATCAACAAGATGCAGATGGAGATGGTAATGGTGATGCATGTGATAGTTATAATAATGAAAATCCTTTAGCAATTGCTTCAGCAGATTTAATTAAAGGAAAAGCACCATTTACTGTTAAATTTACTGGTATGGTTGTTGGTGGAAATTCTCCAGTTGCTTATAATTGGAATTTTAAAGATGGTTCAAGTTCAACACAAAAAGATATAACACATACTTTCCAAACTCAAGGAACTTATGAAGTTGAATTTACTACTACTGATAAAGATGGAGATTTAAGCACAAGTAAAAAAACAATTACTGTAACAAGTGATGAAATTACAATAAGTGAATATTCTCCTTCAAGTTTAAGTTTGACTTTGAATGAAGGTGAGCAACAAATCTTTAATGTAAAAGCACAAAAAAATCCTGCTTGGTATTTAGACGGATTGTATAAAGGAAAATCAGAAAGTTACACTCTAAGTACAAATTCAAGAAGTGCAGGAGTTCATACTTTGAGAGCAGTTGTTGATAATTCTAAAGCTGTTGAATGGACAGTAACTGTTAATGATATTAATTCTGGAAAAGATTTTCAGATTTTAAATTTAAAATTAGATAAATTGCAAACTTCTTCAGGTAATACTGTAATTAGTTTTAATATTTATAATAATGGAAATACCCAAGAAGAGATTAAATGGAGTGTTAATACCGGAACTTCAACTTTAAGTAATAAAGTGACTGTTGCAGGAAATTCTTATACTACTATATTTGCTTACTGGAATTATAAAGCTCCAGGTTATACTGTAACTGCAACTGTGGATCCAGATAGTTTAGTAAGTGAAGATGATGAAACAAACAATGTAGGAGTTTTAAATATTTAAAATGCAATGGGATAAAGCTATTAGTGGAAAGAGAAAAATAGATCAAGCTATTGAGAAAGGTAGAAACAGATTTTTTAGAAGTAGGAAGGATAAAAGTGGTGAAGAAGGGAGTAAATATGATTGGATAAGAAAAATTCCCTTTAAAAGAAAAATTGGTGCAGTAGTTTTAGCAGGAGGACTTGCTTTATTATCTGCTAAAGATGCTTTGGCAGTAACTGTTTCTGACTTGTATAAAGAATTTGTAAATACTGCAAAGATAAATTATAATGTAGATTTTCTAGAGCCAAATTGTTATGAATATAATCAAGCTGATGTTAATGGAGATACAATTGATGGTATTTGTTATGAAGCAAGTAATGGAGATAAAACCTGGATAAATTTAATGTATTCTACTGAACAAAAACCTCAGCAAGAATATGATGAAGCAAATATACTTTCTATAATAGGACAAAATAGATTAGAACATATTATTTCAAATTCAGATGAAATTAAAGCAAAAGTTGATACTGTTGCACAATTGTTAAATTGGCAAGCAGTTACACCAACAAATCCTAATACAGATAGCCCTTCAACTGAACTAATAAATTATCCAAATCCTTTTACAGATAAAACTACTTTGAAATATAATGCTAATTCAGATGTTATGATTTATAGTGTTGTAGGAGAGTTTATTACCAATCTTAAAACTGATTCTAATGGAAAAGTAGAATGGGATGGAACTAATGGTTTGGGAATGGAATTAAGTTCCGGTGTTTATTTGGGTGTGGCTAATAAACAAAAAATAAAAATAGTTTATGTGAAATAAACTATCCAACTAATTTTAATTTCTTTTTAATTTCATTAAACATTTTTTGAAAAGATGCATGAATTGCAGTTGATAATTCCCAGTCTGAGGCACTTGATTCAAAGAAAACCTCTTTACATCTAGCATTTAAACTAATAGTATATTGTTTTGCTTTTTTTTCTAGCGGGTGCACTTTTAAAGTTAATCGCGCTTCTGAGATTTTTCCACAATGTTCTAATTTTGTTAATTCGTGCTCTGAAATTTCTTTTATTTTTGAAATTTCTTCTTTTTTAAGGTCATTTATTCCATTGTAATTTATCATTTTTGGCCTCCCAAAGTTAAATCTTTAAAAGTTAAACCTTCTTTAGTTGCTTCGTCTAAAGTAATAACATGATTATCTCCTCTACTTAATTTTGTTTTTGAAGTTTCAATAAATCTCCATTCTGTGTTATTAAATCTAACACCTATCCAGGGTTCTGCACCTAAAATATTTGCAAATAAGGTTAATTCTTCAACTTCTTTTTTTGTTAGATATGCTGTTGATTCTTTTCTTGCTTTACATTCAATAACTAGAACTCTTCCTGATTTACCTGCAATGATGTCTGGGGCAGGTATGGTTGTGCTTCCAGAACCAGCTACCCTTGATGCACTCCACCCATTATCCCAAAATAGATGGACTAATTCACGTTCTGTCCTGCAACCTTTCTTTTTCATTAAATTCTCCGAATTTAAGAACCTAAATTAGAGGTTTAAGTTTTATTTAACTTGTTTTAATAGTTTAATTGCACGTTCATTTAATAATAACAAGAAACCTGCTAGTCTCGGTCCACGTTCTTTTCCAATTAAGATCAAGTAAACTGCTTTGAAAAATTCTTGATTATTTATTTTATATTTTGTACAAATTTCATAGAATTTATTAAATAATTCTTCTTCTTTTATTTTTTTAATGTTTTTTTCAAGATAGCTGGAAAGTTCTTGAATACTTTGTTTTTCTAAAACTGTTAATTTGTTTAGTATTTCCTTAGTTACTTCTTTATGAACACTAAATTTAACTTGATCTGGAGCATAATTATTAATCCAATTTAAAGCACATTTTGCTCTTTGTAAAGCATATTTGTTTTTTGGATATAATTCTTCTATTTTCTTTAAATCCCCTTCGTACATTTGAACTAGAGAAACTAAATGTCTAAATGGTGGTCTTTCTGGTTTTTTCTTTTCTAGATTAATTACAGATAGTTCATAAATATCTTTTTGTTTTTCATATTCTTTTTTATTTTCTAATTTTGTTTCTTTGTAATAAATTGATTCACATTTATCAAAGTCTTCATATATTTTTAAAACATCTAAATCAAAGCCTATTGAGAATTCTCTATTTGGGCGAGTTCCTGCGAATAACCATTTTATAATTTCTGGTTCGTAAATTTCCATTGCATCTCTTGGAAGAATTAATTTACCTTTTGAACTAGACATTTTACCGCCCAAGCCTTTAATACCTATCCATTCATATACTTGATAAGTTGGAGGTATATTTCCCCAGATTGCAGGAAGTATTTGTTTTCCTGTTTCATATGAACTTCCAGGAGAAGAGTGATCTTTTCCACCCGGTTCAAAACTTACTTGTTCATAATGCCAACGCATAGGCCAGTCAACTCTCCATAAAAGTTTAACATTACCTACTTTTTTGAAATTAATTTTTCCAGAATAGCCACAAGTACATTCATAACTTAAAGTGTAATTATTATCATAATCTAAAATTTTGGTGTTGTCTTTATTGCATTTTTCACAATAAATTGTTGTAGGATACCAATCATTTTCTAGTGGTTCTTTTCTATATTTATTTAATATTTTTTTAATTGCTGCTTTATTTAGCAGAGCTTTTTTGATATCATCAGCATATTTACAACTTTTATACATTTTACTCTGATCTATAAATTCTACTTCTATGCCTGCTTGCTTTACATCTGTTTCAGCAGTCTTTTCAAAATGTTCTGCAAATGATTTATGGCATTTCCATGGATCTGGAACTTCTGAAATAGGCAATCCAATATATTTTTCAAATTCTTTTGGAATATCTAGTGGAACTTTTCTAAATCTATCATAATTATCCCAAGAATAAATAAATCTCACTTGTTTACCTTCTTTTCTTAAGGCTTTAGCTACAAATTCTGAAGTTAATATTTCTCTAAAATGTCCTATATGAACATAACCTGAAGGTGAGATTCCAGAAGCACAAACATAAGATTTTTTGTTTCCATGCTCTTTTTTTATTTTTTCAATTACTGCTTTAGTCCAATGGAAGTTTTCAGCTTCTTCTTTTGGTTCTTTAATAGTTTTAGAGGGCATGATTTTTTAAGTCTCCTTTAGTTTTTTAATAATCTGATTTAAGAAATTAAATACTTTTTTTGCATATTCTTGATTTAATATTTTACCATAATAAGTTACAGAATTTCTAAAATACCTCAGTTCATTTAAAAATGAAATTTCGCTATCTGGAAATTTGAGTTTTTTAAGGTAAGCAATTTCAGCTTCATGCGCATAACTTCCTGAAGCAGAATACCCCCCTAAAAGGAGTTTAGCTCTTATATTTTCCATTATTATATCATAACAATCTTTTATTATTGAATTTGCATTTTTATCATTAATACCAATAATATTTATTCTTTCTTTTAGGCCTTCTAATGAAGTTTCGGATTCTTTAAGTAAGAATTCAGCTCTTGGTTTATCTGGGGCAGACTTTTTAATTCTTTTTTTGATTATATAATATTCAAATTCTTTAGGCAAGGTCATAAATCTACACTTCCTGATAAGATTATTCCATTTAAAATATTATCCTTTAAATGTTTATGTATTTCTTTAAAAGAAGGGTAAAAATTAAGGACAACTCTTCTTTCAAGTAATTTATCAAATTTTGTTAAGTTTATATTCTTTTCTTTTGTTCCTATTATTGCAATATCTATATCTGAATGGTATTCTTCTGTTTTATTAGAATTTATATCTTCTCCTTTAGAATAACTTCCAAAGAGGATTATTGTGCTCCCTGGAAAATTGTCTCTTAAGGTTTTTATTATTTGAGATTCATAAATTATCTTTAAGTTTTCGACTCTTTTTAATTCTATGGCTGTTGAATTGTCTCTATTTAATTCAATTGAGAGTAGGTTTAAATTTTCTATTTTTTTAACATTTATTAGTTCTTCTTTTTTTAATCCTTTTAAGGCATTTGAAACTGCAGTGGGAGATTTTTTTAAGTGTCTGGCTATACTTCTTAAATTTAAGCTAGTTCCTGCTTTTATACATAATAATCTAAATATTTCAGATTGCAGGTTTGTCCATTTTATATGGTATGTGTCCATTAATAATTACACGTGTCTATATTAGTTTATAAACCTTTCTATTTCTCAAAAACATAAATAAAGCTTTTTAAGTCACCAATTTGATAGTTTAATTTCTTAACTTGCTTAAAATCAGGTATTTTCAAATCTGGATTAGGAGTATTAATAACTAATTTTCCTTTGTTTTTTAAGGTATTTCTTAGAGCTTCTGAAAGTTGGTTGTAGAAGTTTAAAACTTCTGGTTTTTTATTCCTTTTACAAATATAAGGTGGGAATGAAACTACTGCTTCTAATTCATTATCTTTAAACATTGTTTCTATCCATTCTACTTCTCTTTTTGCTAATTCGACTTTTGCATCTGCCATTGAAATGTTTATTTTTGAATTTTTTAAAGAGCCAATGTTTTCTGCAAAGCCTATAATTCTTGAGTTTGCTTTTGGTGGATTTTCTATTTTTAATTTTAAGAAATTTTCATAAGCTAATTTTTTTTGATGTATAAATAATTTAGAGTTAAAATAATCTGCTTCTATTAAGATTATTCCATCTCTACAATAAGGGTCTAAGAGTATATTCTTATAATCACTTAATCTTATCATTGCATAGGCAACTATTGAGTTTAATGCACTGAAACTCATTTTTACTCTATAAAATCTTTTGTCTAGGGGAAATCCTGCAAAGTCTATTCCAAATAAATAATTATTATCTTGTATTTCAATTGCAAAAAGAGTGTGTGGATTTTCTAAGTTTACTTTTCCTTTTATAATTGAACCAATTTCATGTTCTATTTCTTTTGAACTAAAATTATGTTTTCCTTGTCTTGTAGATTTTATTGCAAATGTTTCATATTTCCAATCTAATTTTGTTGATTTTATTTCTTTTACAATATCTTTTAATTCTTTGAATTTTCCTGTTTGTAGTAATACTCCTGTTTTTAGAAGACTTTGAGAATGATAGGTTAATTTAGCAATATCTTCTAAAGTTTTAGTTTCAAAAGTAAGCATACCTGGATAAAGAATTTTTGATGAGATATTTAATAGTTCTTTAATCTCTTTTATACTTATTTCTTCTAATCCTTGGATTGTTTTAGCATACGCTTTAATCATTTTGAGATTATTAGTTAAAAGGCTTATAAAGGTTTTCTTAGATTAAACTAATTACTTGATAAACAATTACTAATAAGAATACAATTAAAAGAACATAACTTAATAGGTTATAATGCTTAATTTCATATTCAGGTTTTCTTTCTGAGTGTTTTTTAGCACTGTTATACATTAAGATAATAAGAATGCCTTCTAAACCCATTGCAAAGCTTCCCGCGATTGAAATAGTTTCTATAAAACTATTAAATCCAAGTATAAATAGAATAAAGGGAGGTATGATTACTAATAACCAAGCTAGTTTTTTTCTGATGTTTAGATCATAATGAAATAAATCTTTCATTCCAATTGTAACTACAATAAAACTAGAGCTTAGTGCAAAGAAAATAAACAAATTTCCTAATAAAGATAAAAGTTCAGAATCTAGATTTAAAACTGCAATTTCTTTTATATTTGAACCAAATGCGCCTATAAATGAAACTGAGAATATAATATAAATAATCATAGTTATTAACATTCCTAAAATTATAGAATTTTTAAGTTGTTTTTTATCTTTTAATTCATTTATCATTTCTGGGACTGCTAAAGTTCCGCCATAAGAGAAAAAAGCAATACCAAAAGGAATTAAAATTTTATAAAAATTAAAATCTTTTAAATTTAAAACATTCATTTTTGGAATTAGAATAATTGCTAGAGCTAAAATCAAACTTATCTTTAAGAATACGAATAAACTTTCATAACCTTCTGCTTTTTTAATATTGGGATAAGTAAATATTAACATTAAAGCAAAATAAGCTGAAGCTGTAATTATTATTGGTAAGTTTAAGAGAGTTGCTAATACTTCACCCACACCAATAATATAGGCTAATAAAGCACCATAAGTTAAAATGATTAAAGAAAAAGTTAGTAAATTTTTTCCTTTGTTTCCAAGATACTTGTAAGCATAACCACTTAGTTGATGTTTGTGATAGGTTCTTAAGACAATTTCTCCCATAAAGAGATTTACTATTAAGAAAATTAAACCTGCAAGTATAATTGCTAAAAGGCCAGTTGATAAGCCAACCTTGTTAATAATATAAGGTAATCCAAGAACACCAGCACCAATAGTCATACCTATAAGTGTTGAAGAAGCAAATAAGGTTCTTTTAAGGCTGTCTGTAAACATATTTAGAGTTAATACGGCAGGTTTTATAAACTCTTTTTTATTTTTAATACTATGACTCTTAATTTATTAATGGCAGATATAAAAAAGGTCGCAGATCCTAAGAAAGCAAAGATTTTAATGCGATTCTTTAAAACTGGAAAAGGTGAATATGGTGAAGGAGATGTTTTTTGGGGTATAGTTGTTCCAAAACAAAGGATAATTGCTAAAAAACATAGAGCGATAAGTTTAGAAGAGTGTTTAAGTTTATTAAAATCTAGAATTCATGAGTGTAGATTAACTGCTTTGTTTATTTTAATTGATAAGTATAAAAAAGGAAGTTTTGAAATTAAAGAAAGAATATTTCAAGAGTATCTAAAAAATACTGAATATATTAATAATTGGGATTTAGTTGATTTATCTGCTCCAAATATAATTGGAGACTATCTTTATGATAAAGATAAATCTATTTTATCTAAATTTGTTAAATCTAAAAGTTTGTGGGAAAGAAGAATTGCTATTTTAGCCACATTTAGTTTTATTAGACAAAATAAATTTACAGATTCTTTAAGTTTGGCTGAAGAATTATTAAATGATAAAGAAGATTTAATACATAAAGCTGTTGGGTGGATGTTAAGAGAGATTGGAAAGAGAAATTTAAAAGTTGAAGAGGATTTCTTAAGGAGGTATTATAGAGTAATGCCAAGAACAATGTTAAGGTATGCTATTGAAAAGTTTTCAGAAGAGAAAAGGAAGTTTTATTTGAAAAAATCGTAAAAAAGCAAAAGATTTAAATAGTTCTATTATATAACATATGTTCTATAATGAAACCATTAATTCAAAAGAAGTACCTAAAGTTATATGAAGAAAATGCTATAACTAGGGTATATAACCTCTTATTTAAGTATCCTGAGAAAGAGTTTAGTCTTAGCGATATTGCTAGAGAAGCGGGTGTTGCAAAAGCTAATTTAGGCAAGATATTAGATGAATTATTTAAACTAGAAATTATTACTATTGAAAAATTAAGTAAGATTTGGAGAGTAAAAGCAAATTTACAAAACTGGAATTATATTAAAAACAAAATTGTTTATAACTTAAATTTTATTTATAACAGTGGTTTAGTTGAGTTTCTTGGAGCCCATTTTAATAATCCCAAATCAATTATTTTATTTGGTAGTTTTAGAAAAGGAGAGGATATTTCTACTTCAGATATTGATATTGCTATAGAAACTGAAGATACAGAATATAATACTATAAATCTAAAAGAATTGTCTGTTTTTGAAGAATATATTCATAGAAATATACAAATTCATTTGTTTAACAGAGAAAATATAAATTCTAACCTATTTAGCAATTTAGTTAATGGTATTATATTATATGGATTTTTAGAGGTGAATAATGAATAAAGAGTTTCTTTCTATTTGGTTGAAAGCAGGTATTTTAAGAAAGAAACAAAGTGATTTTGAAAAAATAAAATCTTTAATTAATTCTGCAGAAATGAATATGGCTGTTGTTAAATGTATCTCAATTACTGATGAATCGGCTACTTTAATATTTAGGGAAACTTATGAGTCAATAAGACAACTTGGAGAAGTTAAATGGGGACTTTTAAATTATGAACCTTCAAATCATGAAATAAGTTTGGAGAGTCTAAAAGATTTAGATATCAAGGAAAAAATCAAATTAAATTCCCTTGATAGATTCAAGAGAATAAGGCATGATATTAATTATAGAGGATTTAGGGCTAGTTTGGGACAAGCAGAAGAAATATTAAACTTTTGGAATAATTGTGGAGAGGAGATTATTAAAAATTTAAAAAAGGAAATCGAAAAATAATTAAATCTTATTTCTAGAACGTGTTGGTCCGCCGTGTTTGTAGAATTTAAATTTCTTTTTAAGACTCTTGCTTGATCTTTGAGTTGGAGTTGCGTATTCCATATTATTTAGAATATATGCAAATATTTAAAAGCTTTCATATTTTAATAGTAGTATGACTTATGATATAATTGTTATTGGGGGAGGACCTGCAGGTGTAAGTTGTAGTATTTATACTTCTAGATATAAATTAAAGACTTTAATGTTGTATGAACCTGGTGGTGGAACGTTAGTAACCGCACCATGGATTCATAATTATGCGGGTGTTAAGGAAATTTCTGGGGTGGAGTTACAGCAAGATTTTCTTAAACAAGCTAAAAAATCTGGAGTTGAAATAAAAGAAGAAGTTGTAGAGAAAATTGAAAAAACTAAAATTGGTTTTAAAGTTTATTGTGCTGAGAAGTTTTATGAAAGTAAATCTTTAGTTATTGCTACAGGTGTAAGGCATAAACAATTAGGATTAAAAGACGAAGAAAAGTTCTTAGGAAAAGGAGTAAGTTATTGTTTCTTGTGTGATGGTGCTATGTTCTCTAAAAAAGAAGTTGCTGTTGTTGGTGGAGCAAATTCTGCAGTTGCTGCAGCATTAAATCTATCTGAACTTACAAAAAAAGTTTATCTGATTTATAGAGGGGATAAATTAAAAGGAGAAGGTATAGAAGTTGATAAGTTGTTAAAAAGAAAGAAGGTTGAAATTATTTATAATTCTAATATTCAAAAGTTAAAAGGAAATAACTTTTTGGAATCTGTTGTTTTAGATAGTGGAAAAGAAATTAAAGTTAAGGGTTTGTTTATAGAAGTTGGTTTTGTTCCTGTCAGTTCATTATTAAATAATTTAAAAGTTAAAACTGAAAAAGGTTTTATTAAAGTTGATGATGAACAAAAAACAAATATTAAAGGAATATTTGCTGCAGGCGATATAACTAGTAAATCTAAAGTTAAACAAGTTTCTGTTGCAGTTGGTGAAGGTGCTGTTGCAGGTGTTTCTGCATATAATTATTTAAAAAAGTAGTAAATGTTATAAATGTAAGATATTTAGATAATAATATGAGAAGGGGGTCGTATAAAGATATGGAAAGAGAGCATATAAATGCTATTAAATCTCATCTTAAAAATAGATTTAAAGTTGAGCAATCTAAGCATGTTGAAGATGTTCATGTTCATCTTGGAAAAAAGATTTCTGTTCATAGGCCCGAAGGAAGTTTACAATTATTAACTAAAAAAGAAGCTGGTGAAGATATTTCTATAAAACATAAATTAAGAAAAGGTTTGGGAGATTTAAGTGCAAATTTTAGTGTTAGATTAGCTACAGGAATAATGGGTTTAGATCCAATAATCTCTGGTGGTTTTAGAAAAGATTCTATGAATTTGGTTATAGGTGGTCCCGGTTCTGGAAAAAGTATATTTGCTATGCAATTTTTAGTTACAGGGATTGAAGAGTATGATGAAGCGGGAGTTTATATTTCATTTGAAGAAACTGGAGAAGAGATTTTACAAAATATGGATTGTTTTGGTTGGAAGTTAAAAGAAAAAATAGAAAGTAATAAATTAGCAATCTTAGCTTATACACCTGCTCAAATTGAAAAGATTTTATTAGAAGGGGGAGGTATTTTAGAATCTGTAATTAAAGAGATTAATCCTAAGAGAATCGTGTTCGATTCTTTGAGTGCATTTAGTATGTTACATAGGGAAGGATTAGCACAAAGAGCGGCTTGTATGTCTTTGTTTCAAAATATAAAAAGATGGGATTGTACAGCTTTGTTTGTTGCTGAGCATGAAACTGATCCTGATGAGCATGATCCTTTAACTGAAGAATTTGAAGTTGATAGTGTGATTTTATTGTATAGTATTAGAAAGGGAAATATAAGAACAAGAGCATTAGAAGTTTTAAAAATGAGATCTACTAATTATCCTTTACAAATATTTCCAATGACAATTGATAATGAAGGTCTAAGTGTGCATAGAGATAAGTTAGTGTTTTAAATTTCATTATATTTTTTGTTTGAACCTTTGAATTTTTCTATAGGATATTTTTTCTTAGATATTTCTATTTTTTTATTAAATTCGTCAGATAAGTCAATATTATATTTTTGTGCAAGTCTTACTAAGTAAGTTAGTATATCTGCTATTTCGTTGCAAATATCTTCTTTCTTTTTTGAATTATTAAACATTAATTCTATTTCTTTTTCTGATTTAAATCTAAAATGTTCTAAAAGTTCTCCTGCCTCTATACTTATTGCAATAGCTAGATCTTTTGCACCATGAAATTGAGTCCAGTCGCGTTCTTCAGAGAAAACTTTCATTTTCTCTTTTAATTCTTTAATTGTGGTTTTTGAGTCCATATGGGCCTAAGAGGATTTGAACCCCTATATCTTGGTCCGAAGCCAAGTATGCTATCCAGGTTACATCATAGGCCCAAATTGTTTTAAAATGCTGAGATTTCTTAAATCTTACCATAATCTTTATAAAAAAGCGATATTTTGAGAATGATATGCAAAAAGAGCAAGGCCAAAAGAATAAAAAAGAAGATAATTTGGGGATTACAGTAAAAAAATCTGAAGATTTTTCTGAGTGGTTTACACAGGTTGTTGTTAAATCAGAGTTAGCAGATTATAGTGCTGTTTCTGGATGTATGGTTTTGAGACCATTAGGTTATGAGTTATGGGAAAAAATTGTAAAATTAACTGATGAAAGAATAAAAAAATTAGGTGTAAAAAATTGTTATTTTCCTTTGTTTATTCCTGAAAGTTTATTACAAAAAGAAAAAGAACATGTTGAAGGATTTTCACCTGAAGTTGCATGGGTAACTCACGCAGGAGATACTAAATTAAATGAAAGATTAGCAATAAGACCAACTTCAGAAGTTATAATGTATGATTCATATTCAAAATGGATAAGATCTTGGAGAGATTTACCTTTAAAATTAAATCAGTGGAATAATGTTGTAAGGTGGGAATTTAAACATCCTACTTTACTTTTGAGAACAAGAGAATTTTGGTGGAATGAAGGACATACTGCATTTGCTACTTTAGAAGAAGCAGATGAAGAAATAAAACAAATAATGGAAATTTGGAGAGAGATTCTTAATGATTATTTAGCTTTATTTAGTGTTGCTGGAAAAAAATCTGAAAAAGAAAAGTTTGCTGGAGCATTAGCAACTTATGCACATGAATGTTTTTTAAATGGAAGATTTGCACAAGGTCCAGATGCACATTCCGATGGGCAGAATTTTGCAAAAGCTTATAATATTAAATTTTTAGACAAAGAAGGTGCTGAGGAATATGTTTATCAAAATACTTGGGCAATTACAACAAGAATGTTAGGAGTTTTAGTTGGTGTCCATGGTGATGATAAAGGTTTAGTTTTACCTCCAAAGATGGCTACAAATAAAGTTGTTATAGTTCCCATATTATTTAAAGATACCAAAGATAAGGTTTTGAGAAAAGCAAAAGAATTAGTTCATGAATTAAGTGCTTTTGATGCTTTATTAGATAAAAGAGAAGAGTATAGTACGGGATATAAGTTTAATTATTGGGAATTAAAAGGAATTCCATTAAGAATTGAGATAGGTCCAAAAGATATAGAAAATTCACAAGTTGTTGTTGTAAGAAGAGATAATTTTCATAAAGAAGTTGTTAAATTTATAGATTTGAAAAGAAGAATTAATATTATTTTAGATGAGATGCAGAAAGAGATGCATCATAAGTCTAAGAAATTGTTTGAAGATGGAGTTGTTAAAGTTAAAACCTTTAAAGATTTTAAAGATGCAATTAAAAATAAAAAAGGTGTAATTGCTCCATTCTGTAATGAACCTAAATGTGAAGATTTTATTAAAGATGAATCTGGTGGAGCAAGTTCAAGAGTAATGATTTCTGAGCATTCTTCTGAGAAGTGTATTAAGTGTGGGAAATCTGCTAAGTGTATAATGTATTTTGGAAAAAGTTATTAAAATTCTCGGCTAGTTTACCTACACTTTTTGTGTGTGGTGATTTTAGAATGGTTTCAATAGTCTCCCAGGCAATTGGTTTGTCGGTAGTTAATATAACTGAAAGTTGATCTTGGCTTATTTCTGTTTTAAGTGGGTTATATCCTTGTTTTTCTATGTAATTTAACATAGGCTTAATCTTAGTATGACTTTGAGATATTGAAAAACATAGTTTATAGTTAGTCATAAGTATATGTTAACCCTTAACTTTTTAAATATAATCTTTTTAGAAACTGGTTACTTCAGGTTTTGAAAGTGAAAAGAATAATCTTTGGAAGAAAGCACTTGTTTTTCTTAAGAAACTTACATCGTTTACTTTAACTTCAAACTCACTTAAACCTGTGTAGTTAATTCCATTTTGATCTTGATAAGAAATATCAAATCTTAATTTATTGTCTTTTATTTCCCAACCATGAATTGGAACTTTGAATATTTTAGTTTCATTTAAGTTTTGTATTTTTAAAATATCTCTGTCATTCATACTTATTTTAATATTTTTTGAGTCTAAAATTGGTTTGACTTCAAAATAAATATATCCTTTCTTATCATAATCTACTTCAGAAGCTTTGAAATTTGAAATTAAGATTTCAGGTCTACCATTAACTATTAAGTCTAAAGTATAATATTTTAAAATTTCTTTATTGTCTATTTTGCCTTTAAAAGAAATAACAATTTCTCTGCTTTTGTCTAATTCAAATTGATAATCTAAATTTTGAGAGGATTTAGAAGGTATATTTAAGGTTTTACATTCTTTTTCTGCACAGGCTTCTATTGTTAGTGATTTTGAATAACTGTTTGAAATTGTACATTTAATATTTGCTTTTTCATAATCATAATATTCTGATTTATCTAAGGAGCAAATTGTGTTGAGATATTCAAATGAATTCGTTAACTCTTTTGGAATTAATTCTTTTGCTTGTTCTAGTGTGAATAATTTTCCTTTTAATGAATATTCTATTTCAATTTCTTTTGTTTCTCCAAATAAAGTTTTTACTTCTGCTTTTGTTTTATAAATATAATTTTTTTCCGCATCTTCGCTTAATTTTATAATCCAATAAATTTTCTTTTTTTCATAAGGTTCAAGAAGTATAGTTTTTGTATTATCTCCTTCTATTCCTGGAGCCTTTGTTAAGTATAATGAAGTTGAAACATAATAAGGTTTTGAATTTTGAAGAGTTACTTCAAGAGGAAGGTAACTTCCTGCCTTATAATCTTCAAAAGGAATATTTAAGCTTGTTGAAACTAATTTTTCAAGACCTTTATTTTCTGAAACTAAATTAATTTTGTTTGAGATTTCTCCAATTTTTTCTAATTGCGCATTATTAGTGCTTAACCAAGAATATTCAATTACTCCTTCTGAGCCATCTAAAGATCTTTTTAAAGCAATATGTGAAGAATCTATCCATCCAAATTGTTTGTAAGTTGGATCAAATGGAACCCATCCTTGATTAGGGAAATAAACTTCTACCCATGCGTGAGGACCCCAGTCTCCTACTAAATTTGAATAAACCATTCCTGAAACAAATCTTACTGGAATATTCATACTTCTTAAGAATGCTGCAAGTAATGAAGCAAATTCATCACAAACACCAACTTTATTTTCTAAGACCCAAGACGCTTTTAGAACTCCTTGTGAAGTTGAATAGGTTGTTTTTCCAGAGGTTTGAACATAATCTAAATCATATTTAATATTAGTTGATACCCAATTAGCATATTTATAAACTAATTTATAATAATCATCTTCATTTTCTGCAATTTCTAGAGCTTTTTGTTTTATTATCGGAGCATTATAATCTATATTTTCAGATTCTTTTACATATTCTAAATTTAGTTTATTTGAATTCGGAAATTCAATCTTTTTTGTTATTATTACGGGTGTGTTAAATGTACTTATTTTGGAATCATAGCCAAATAAATATTCTCCTGACGGTTTTTTCCATGAGTAAACCATTGAATCGTTCTTATTTGAAAGTTCTGCTTGTGGATTTGAATAGAAATTAATATTATTTACATTTTGTAGTTCTGTGTTTATTGGATAGAATTGCAAATCTGCTGAGACAGAATCTGCATTATTAATTTTAAATTTTGCTTCTGTTTTTAAGTTTAAGTTTAAAGATGAAGAATCTGAATAGTCTGCGTCTGTAGCTAATAAACTTGTAGATAGAGTTAAAACTATTAAAATAAGTATAAAATTTAGGAAATATTTATTCATAAAATAAGAATAATTTAAGAGTTTTTAAAGGTTTAGGGTTTGTTTAGAAAGAATATCTTCTATATATAGGAGTATATATTAATTCGGTTCTTCGCCTTATTTTATTAAGCTCGTTTATTCCATTCTTTTTATAACATCTTGATAAGCTTTGATTAATATAGGTTCAATTATTTGATATACTCTAGGAGGTAGTTCCCATCTTATTGCTATAAGAAAGTCTTTTTTGAATTTGTCAGTTATGTCCTTATTAATTTGATTATTTTTAATAACCCTGCCCCCTTCAACAACAGATTTTATTTCTAATACCTCTTCTTTTATGAATAAGTCAGGTAGTTTAGAATAAAGAATTTCAATTTGCTCTTTAGTTGTTGCATCTTTATTCATTCCTTTTTCTAATCCAATAATTTCTTCAAAAATAGGAGTTAAATAACTTGGTTTAAAATTTTCATTCATACTTTATTTTACCTTGTTAAGTTTATAAAACTAATCTTTGCTTTAAAAAGGAGATTTATAAATAGAATTAAACCTTTTCTTGTTCTTGCACTTTAGAAATTGTGTTTATAATCAAATCTTTTACTTTTTCTACGTTTTCTTTAAAAACTGTTAAGATTGTGTCCCAAGAAACAGGTTCTACATCATCTCTAAAGCTATCATAATCTGTTGAGATTGCAATTGCTGCATAAGGTATTTTAATTTCATTTGCAAGAATACATTCTGGCGCAATTGACATATTTACTACATCTGCTCCAAGAATTCTATACATTTTTGATTCTGCTTTTGTTGAGAATCTTGGGCCTTCAATTGTAATTACAGTTCCTTTTTCATGAAATTTTAAGTTCATTTCTTGTGCTGTTGTGCAAAGAACACTTCTTAAGTTTTCATCAAAAGGTGCGGGCATTGCACAGTGTTTTATTCCATCTGTGAAATTAACATTAAATGAAGAATGTTCTCTAAATCTTGTAAATTCAATAAACTGATCAAGTATAATCAAATCTCCTCTTTCTATTTCTTCTCTTAGAGAACCACAAGCAGTTGTTGCAATTATATGAGTTACACCTAATTCTTTTAGAGCATAAATATTTGCTTTGTTATTAACTAAGGTTGGAGAAATTTCATGCTGTTTTCCATGTCTTGAAAGAATAACAACTTCAATATTATTTATTTTTCCTAAAATTAAATTTGAAGAAGGTGCACCATAAGGTGTTGAAATTTCAATTTCACTTTGTTCTTTTAGAATCGCAGGATCTTCTAGGCCTGTTCCACCAATTATACCTACTTTTATCATTATCTTATTTAGAATAATTTAAATTATTTAAAGCTAATGTTTAGTATTTAAAGGAAATCTCTTTCTTATTTATTATTTTTTTAAATCTATCTATAAAAATCCAGAAGTCTTGTTTTGAAATATTTCCGCCACATGATTTTGAATGTCCTCCAAAACGTCCAATGAGACCTTCCAAGGCTTCTCCAATTATATCGGGCAGGTTTAACTTTGATGATGCTGGAGCTCTAAAACTACATATCATTTCTTCTCCTGTATCTCTTGCAATTATAACATATTTGTCGGGAAATTTGTAAAGCATGTAATTACTTGTAAATCCGCTTAGACTTACTTTTGTGGTTTTGTATGGAAAGACAATTAAATTTCCATCTGGTTTTGTTTCTAGGGCTTGTTCTATTATTTTTTCAGCGTATTTTCCTGCATATTTTGATTCACGTACAATCAATTTTCCTCTTGAAGTTGTTTCATTCGTTATTTCATAAGGAGATTCTATTTTGTCTAGTGTATTGAATATTTTTTTCAATTCTGAAGATTTATTTTTTATGCAGAAAAATAAAGTTATTCCTAATTTCCCTATGAGGGTTTCAAATAAAGCCTTACTGGGTTCTTTTATTTTGTTTGAAAATAAATCTGGATATTGTTTTATAAATTCTTCACTAAAATCAGGAATTGTCCAGTCATTAATACAACCAGTCATAGCTATCCATAAGTCTTGTTGGGCGATTTTATAACACCAATAGCTTGTTGGAAAACTATCTTTTCCACCATTATGTAGATGGGGGTTGAATATTTTTAGATCTTTATAATTTAATTCTTTATTTAGGGGATGATGATCTATCCATACAACTGGAACAGATAATCCGTCAAGAAAACTTTGATGTATTGGAGATTTGTCTAAAACAAATATTATATCAGGTTTTAAATAATCTACTCTGCTTAAATAATTAGAATCTAGATTTCCAGTAATCATAGTATACTTTCCACGTTTTATTAATCTTTTTAAGAGTAAGTAAGAACATAAACCATCTGGATCATTGTCAAATAAGAATAAAGGATTTTTACTAGATTCTAGAATTTTTCTTATTTCTTTAATTTCTGTATCTGTAATCATTTTAATTCTTTAGAAACTTATTAACTTCTTCTTTTATTATCAAAGCTTCATCTGTTTTTATAATTGCAAAGCTTTTTATTCTTAACCTTTTCTGGAGGGAAGCCATTATAGAATTCATTATTTCTGGATTGTTTATAGCAATTTCACCAGTAAATACTATTTTGTCTATTTTTTCAAGTGTTGCTTGATAAGCACAAATCTGCTTTATTAGACTGTACTTAAAATATTCTATTGCAAAGTCTCCTTTTTTTGATTTTTTTAAGTCTCTGAAATCATTACTAAATCCTGAAATTGCTAAGAGCCCTGATTTATTATAAAGAATATCTTCAACTTTTTTATAATTCTTAAATTGTTTAAATAAACTTAAGATGATTCCTGGATCTATTGAACCTGGACGAGTACCCATAACTATGCCTTCTAAAGGAGTAAATCCCATTGAAGTATCTAGAGGTTTCCTGTCTTTAATTGCAGTTATTGAAGAACCATTTCCTAAATGGCAACTTATTATATTTCCTGGAAACATTTTTGCTATATAGGTATGAGATAATCCATGAAACCCATAACGTCTTATTTTGAATTGTTTGGGTATAGGGTAGATTTTTGCAAGTTCTGGTAAATCTTTGTAAAATAAAGTGTCGAACACAGCAATTTGTTTTATTTTATGTTTATTACAATAAGGTTTGCAAAGTTCTATAATCTTTATTTCATGGGGCTGATGTAATGGTGTAAATTCTGAGTATTTTTTTAATTCTTTTATTGTTGTAGAATTAATAATTAGGGGTTTTTTATTATCTTTTCCATGAACAACTCTATGGGCGATTATATCTATTTTTTCTTTAATATTTTTTAGTATAAAATTAACATCTTTTTTTAGATTTTTAGATTCTATCCTCTTTTCATGAACTTTTTTATCATCTTGAAAGAAGGCATATCTTAATGAAGAGCTGCCTACATTAAAAATGAGAATATTCACAATTTCATCTCCCCAAATAAATTATTTATTGAAGATTCTGGCCAACCCGAATTTTTCAAGATGTAAGCTATTTGGAATTTTGAAAATCCTTTTGCAAGATTTTGTTTAACATATTGTTTTGCTTTTTCTAGGGCATCTTCTTTTTTTGCTTCTTCAAATGCTCTTTCAATATCTATAGCCTTCCAACCTTGAGCAGTAATTACGCTTCTAATTTCGTTTTCGCTATATCTTAGGTCTAATACTGTTTTAATGTATTCTTTCAGTTTTTTAAATTCATCCTCTTGTTTGATAGGAGACTCAACTTTAAAATCTTGTTTATTAAGTATCTTTTCAGTTACTATTTCTTTTTTAGGAGAATTTTTTGAAATTAGTATTGGATTCATTGAAGGTAATTTTATTTTTCCTATTTTAGTGGGTTTTGACGGTCTTAAAAATTTAATTAAAGCAATAATAATTATTATAAGTATAATTATACCTAAAACTAGAAGTATTAATTTGTAATCAATGCCTACATTTTCTAATCCAGTTATTGTTAAATATATCATTTCTCTTTTTTGCTTATAAATTTGAAATTTTGATTTAGTTCAGGAAGGTTGTATCCTGAAATAATTAGGGTGTGCATAATCTCTTCTTTATTAAATCCCTTTTCAAAGTTATCCTTCATATAATTTATTATTTGGATATTTCTATCAGGTAATAATTCATTTATTAATTCAAGAGAATATCCATTATTTATAAGATTCTTCTTAATTTGATCAATTTCATAACCTTCAAAAATCATTTCATCTATGTAAATCTTAAGTACCTCTTTGTTCATATTTAAAGGATTGCAATTGGGATTTAAAAAGTTTATCTTGTTTCCTTGGTTTGAGATTAGAAAATTTTATAATTGCGGGGTTTATTGGGCATATATGTCAAATTTTATAGTTAAGAATTTTTGGTTAACTTTCTTAATTGGCATGTTTTTTGGGGTGTTTTCTGGGTTTTCAAAAAAGTTATCTCCTTATATTTTATATATGCTCATCTTTATATTATTTTTAAGTTGTTTGCAAATTGATTTAAGAAACCTTTTTGTAAGAATAAAAAATTATAAATTAATATTTTGGTTAGTTTTATGGATTTTAATATTATTACCTCTTTTATACATTCTTCTTAGAGTATTTTTAGATTTAGATGTAAGCCTTGCAATTTTAATTTTATTAGTAATGCCTGCAGGTATGACTATTCCTTTTTATAGCAGTTTATTTAAGGGAGATATGGAGTTGGCTTTAGTTTTAACAGTAATTACCTCTTTGCTTTGTCCATTTACTATACCTTTATTAATTAAATTCTTTTTAGGTACTGGCTTTTCAATAAATTTTCTAGATATGTTGACTATGTTAAGTTTGGTTATTTTTATCCCGTTTTTAGTTTCAATTTTAATTAGAAAGTTTGCTTTGGTTTTTATTGAAAAAACTAAAAAATATTATTCTTTTCTATCTTTATTTGTTTCAATGTTTTTAATGGCTGGAGCAATAGCTAAAATAGATTTTTTAGAAGTTTTAAAAGGTAGTGAGTTAGTTTATCCTTTTATTTTGTTATTTGTCTTAGCTTTTGTTTTGCATATAATTGGTTTCTTTATTGTTAGGGGAGATATTAAGACAAGAATAACTTCTTCTTTAGCTATAGCTTATATGAATTCTACTCTTGCAATTGTATTTGCAGCAAGTTTTTTTAGTCCAAAAGTTTTAGTAATAGTTACTTTATATCAAATTCCAGTAAATATTGCTTTAATGTTTTCAGGAATAATATTTAGAAAAATAAATTAAAACTAAATTTTCATTGAATATTTGAATTTTTTGTTATGTTTTCTCTTTAATTGTGCTTTGTATCCTGGTCGAGTTTTTTCAGAACCTTTACCTTTATATCTTAATCCTCTTGAAGTTCTTGCAGATGAAGTTTTTCCTCTGAATACTCTTCCTCTACCTTTTGCAACCCATTTTGTTTTAATATCCGAAAGTATAACTGGATGCGCTCTATCTAATAATATAATTTCATACCAATAATATTTACCATTTTTTCCAAGATAATAACTGTTTAGAACTTCGCAATTATTAAATTTTTCAGCAGCTCTTCTTTCACAAATATTTTGATAATTTAATTGTAAAACTTTTTTTGGTGTGTTTTTACCAGATTTTCTTCCTTTTTTGTTTGGTCTAGGCCTTTCATGACCGCCCCTAATAACTCTGACTCTTGCTAATATATAGCCTTGTTTTGCTTTATAGCCTAAAGTTCTTGCTTTATCAAGTCTTGTAGGTTTTTCAACCCTTATTACTGCCGGCTCTAGAGACCATTCTGTGAATCTTTTTCTTTCTAGATCCTTGCTAAGATTGCTCCAAGTTTGATTTAAACGTGTATAAAGGCCCATTTTTAAGTCTATTTTGTTTTAAAAACGCGGTTTTTATAAAACTTTCCCTCTTAATCTGTATTTATGGAAAATTATATCAAATATGCGTTAGGTGTTTTGTTGATTGGAATGGGTATATATAGTTATGTACAATGGCCTGTTCTTTTAAGTAATTTACTTAATGTTCTTGGTGGTTTTATAGGTTTGATTGTAATTGGGTTAGGCATTTATTTTATTAGAATTGCAAATAAAGACTAAATTTATATAATCTTGATAGAATTCTTTTTTTATGGATGTATTAGCACATTTTTTATGGATAAATGCTCTTTTTTATAAAAGAAAAAAAGCTTGGTTAGCTGGATTGTTTGGAATATTACCTGATGTTGTAGCTTTTGGGCCTATGCTTATTTTATATTTTTTTATTGATGGAGTAAAATTTGGAAAGCCAGATTATATTCCGGGTTTTGTCCAAGCACTTTATAATTTAAGCCATAGTTTAGTTATCTTTTTAGGAGTTATATTTGGAATTTATTTTTTAACTAAAAAATTTTATTGGTATTTAACTGGTTGGGGTCTGCATATTTTGATGGATATCCCAACACATGCAAGAGATTTTTTTCCAACACACTTTTTGTATCCTTTATCTGATGTAACTTTTAATGGTTATAGTTGGGGGCAGAAAGATTTTATGGTTGTTAATTGGTTGTTGTTAGCCGTTGTTTATCTAATGTTGTTAATACGTGTGCGAAGGAAGAAGATCAAATAGATTTAAGAAACTTTTATATATTTTAGATTCTTTTTTTGTTTATGGATATTAAATCTTTGTTAAGATGGATTAAAATACTTGGTGTGATTTCTTTAGTAGTTATTTTTGTGTTATTTATTTTTTCTATTTATTTATTAAGTTTGCCTTTTGAGTCACACGATGGTTATATTTTTTTAATAGTCTGGCCTATTTGGATTATAATTGTAGGCATAATTGCTTTGTGGGGATTAAGCTTTTTTATTAATCACTTGGTTAAGATAAATAAGAAAAGCATAGCTAATCTTATTTTAATTTTAGGTCTTTTTGGAAGTTTAACTCTTATGATTGTTTTAGTTTTGAATTTTGCTAATTTTTTATCTCCTGTTTTTGGTTTAGTCAGTATAATAATTCATTCTTTAATCTTCTTATTAATCCTTTATTTTGCAATTGCTTTAAAAATAATTAATAATTAGAAGTTAACAAATTCTCATTAAAATGATCTGCTGTAAGTAGAATTCCTGATGGAAGTTTTGTTTTTAGTGGAATGTTTAAATGTGGTAAACCTGCAAGATTAGGACCTGCAGTTAAAATGTCCATTAAGTAGTTTTGTAGTGGAGTTAGTTTTTCTATTTCTTTGAATTTTGGTGGGAAAATAGGCATAGTTGGCGTTGCGATAATTTCATATTTTTTTAGAGTTTCTTTGTATTCATTTATTATTAAGGTTCTAACTTTTGCAGCTTTCATATAATAAGCATCTCTGAAACCAGCCATTCTTGCAAATGTTCCTATTATAATTCTTCTTTTTGCTTCTTTTCCAAAATGTTTTGAACGTGTTTTTGAGAAATATTCTGTAAAGTTTCCTTCTAATTTTTCATGCTGTCCATATCTTAGACCGCAATATTTTGCTAAATTAGTTGATGCTTCTGAAAGTGCAAGGATATAATAAACTGCAAGAGAATATTTCTTTGTTATTGGCAATTTTATTTCTTCATAATCATAATCTTTTAGGTAATTTAGAGTTGATTCTTCTATTTCAGGTTCTACTCCGTCCATTAAATCTGAGACTAAAGCAACTTTTTTTATTTTTGTTTTAGTTGGTTGTGAATGTAGTGAAGTAGAATCTTTTAAATCTTTTCCAGACATAATATCTAAGAATTCTTGCATTAATTCTGGAGTTTTAGACATTAAACCAATTTTATCTAATGAATTTCCATAATCAATTAAACCATATCTTGAGATTAAACCATAACTTGGTGTTAAACCATAAACTCCACAGAATGAAGCAGGGTTAGCAATCGAACCGCCTGTTGATTCTGCAACTGAAATATGTGGGAAATCTGCTAATTGAGTAATACAAGCTGAACCACCTGAAGAACCACCACAAGAATGTTCTTTATCTATTGGATTTTTAGGAATTTGATAACCTAAACCAACATTAGTTGAGAAACCACCAAAACCAAATTCATCTTGTGCAGTTTTTCCTATGATAATTGCACCTTCATCTATTAATTTTTGAATTGCAGTTGCGTTGAATAATGGTTTATATCCTTTTAAAATTCTAGAACCTGCTGTGCTTTCTACATTTTTAACACATAGACAATCTTTAACTGAAACAAATAAACCCGGAATTTTTTTCTTTTTTATTCCTTTATCTTTTCGTAAATTTTTAGCTTGTTGTATTGCTAGGTCTTCTGAAATTGTATTAAAACAATTATATTCTGAATTTAATTTTTTTATTTTTTCTAGAACTTTGTAGGTAGATTCAAGAATATTAACTTCATCATTTTTAACTGAATTAATATGTTGTTTTAACAATTAAATCACCTTAGGACCCTTGAAATGAGAGTCTTTTTTGTGTTCTGTTAATGAGAATATTTCTTCTTTTGTTAATGAAGACTCTGGAATGTCTTCTCTTAGAGCATTTTTAATTTTAATTGGATGAAAAGAAGGCTCAACATTTTTAGTGCTGACAGAATCTAATTCTTTAAAATAAGATAATATTTCTTCCAATTGAGGAAGAAATTCTTTTATTTCTGCGTCAGATAAATCTAACATAGCATTCTTTGCTATTTTTTTCATCAACTCTTTATTTATCTGAGACATCTTTTTTAAGATCTATCTTTTTAGATAAATCTAGTTTTAAATGAAGTTCTTTCAATTGTTTTTCAGTAACTTCTGAAGGTGAGCCCACCATTAATTCTTGAGCTTTTTTGTTCATAGGGAACATAATAACTTCTCTAATGTTGGGTTCTTCTGCAAATATCATTACTAATCTATCTACACCTGGAGCTATACCGCCATGTGGGGGTGCTCCGAATGAGAATGCGTTAAGCATATGTCCAAATTTGTCTTCTAGACTTTTTTTGCTATATCCTGCAATCTCAAATGCTTTGTACATAATATCTGGACGATGATTTCTAATTGCACCACTAGATAATTCTATACCATTGCATACAATATCATATTGATATGCTAAAATTCCTAAAGGATCTTTGTTGTTTAAAGAGTCTAATCCACCTTGTGGCATTGAGAATGGATTGTGTGAAAAGTCTATTTTTTGTTCTTCTTCATTAAATTCAAACATAGGGAAATCAACAACCCAACAATAAGCTAAAATATCTTTTGGAATAATATTTTTTTCATTAGCTAGGAAAGTTCTTACTTGTCCAATTATTTTACAAGTTTCAAGCCATTTTCCTGCAGAGATAAATACTGCATCCCCATTTTTAAGTTTTGAAGCTAATTTTTTATTTTCATCTTCAGATAAGAATTTTGAAATTGGACTTTTTAGTATATTATCTTTATAAGTTGCATAGATTATTCCTTTTGCACCTAATTCTTTAACGAAATTTTCAACTTTTTCAAAGAATGATCTTGGTTCATCTGCAGAGTTTTCTAAAACAACTGCTTTTATACAATGTCCTTTTTTTGTATTTTCTGCAAGAACTTTAAAATTAGACTTTGGGAAGATATCCGTTATATCCTGAATTTTCATATCATATCTAATATCTGGTTTATCTGTTCCATAATTATTCATGGCATCTGTGAATGTAATTCTTGGGAAGGGGAATTTTAATATTTTTCTTTTTGAGAATATTCTTGTTAAGTGTTCTAACAAACCTTCAATTATTTTAAACAAATCATTTTGTTCTATAAATGACATCTCTATATCTAATTGATAAAACTCTCCAGGGCTTCTATCTGCACGAGCATCTTCATCTCTAAAGCAAGGTGCAATCTGGAAGTATTTATCAAATCCTGAGCACATAATTAATTGTTTATATTGTTGGGGTGCTTGAGGTAGAGCATAGAATTTTCCAGGGTGAATTCTGCTTGGAACTAAGTAGTCTCTTGCTCCTTCTGGTGAGCTTACTGTTAGAATAGGAGTTTGGAATTCTGTAAAACCTGCATTAATCATGTATTTTCTCATCTCTGCAATAACTTTAGATCTTAAAATAATATTTTTGTGTAATCTATCATTTCTTAAATCGATAAATCTATATTTTAAACGGAGCTCTTCAGCAATTTCAGTTTTTCCTGTTAATGAATATGGTAATTCAGGAACAATAGAATCAATAGTTAAATGAGTACATTTAATTTCTATTTCTCCTGTAGGAATGTCTTTGTTTTCTGTTCCTTTGGGTCTGGCAGTTACTGTGCCTTCTATAAATACTATTGATTCAGGTTTGAGTTTAGAAGCACTTTCAAATATTCTTTTATCTTTTTTAGGATCAAAGACTATCTGAGTTATACCGTAATTATCCCATAAATCTATAAATATTAAGCCACCATGATCACGAATCCTTCTTACCCAACCCGATAATTTAACTTTTTGGTCAATATCTGATTTTTTTAAATCATTGCAAGTATGTGTTCTGTAATGCGTTTCAAACGCCATTTTTCTCACCTAATTTTCTTAATTTTAATTCATAGATAATATTTTCAATTTTATTTAAATTCCATTTTATTGAATCTGATTTTTTTCTTAATTCTCCATTTGCAAAATTAAAATTTAAGAATTGTCTATAAATTAAATCTATAAATTCTTGTATTAAATAAACTTCTTTATAATTTTCATCAATTACAGATTTTACTGCTTTTCTTATTAATTCTCCTGTTAGATCACAAATTCCGAGTAAATATTCTTCAATACCAACTTCTGTTTCTTTTAGTGTAATTAATCTTTTTTCTTTTATAAAAATATAAAATGCAATTGCTTCTACATATTCTTGTAATGCCACTTTATAGATAGATGGGAATTCTAAGGCACCTTTTGTTTTTTTTAGATCTTTTACTTGTGCTTTAATTTCTTTTATTTGAGATTCTTGAGTATCTCCTTTAATTAAAGAATATATTATTTTTTTTGAAGTTTGTATTATTTTATGGGCCTTTTGAATAATCTTCTCACGTTCTTCGTTGTAAGAATCAATCTCTTTCTTTATAGACTCAAATTCCTTTTGTTTAAGCATTTTTAATCTTATCTTCTTTTATAACTTACTTTTAAATACTTTTCGTAATAAACTAGTCAAAAACTATTTAAATGAGGTATTGTTTTTAAAACCTAATGTTTACTAATATAAGAACTGCATATAGAGATTTAAGGCGTTTAAGACAAATTGTAGGTGTACTTCTAAAGAATGAGTTAGGTTATTATGTGGAAAAGATGCAGTTAAAGCATCATGTTCCTGGGAGGATGAGGACTTATAAGACCGATAAACCTAATTCAATGCCTTATAGATTAAGAAATGCTTTTGAGGAGTTAGGCCCAGTATTTATTAAATTAGGACAATTTTTGAGTTTAAGACCTGATTTAATTCCTAAGGAATATTGTGATGAGTTTGCAAAATTGCAGGATTCTATTGAATCTTTTAGTTATGAAACTGCTTTGGAATTAATAGAAAAAGAATTAAAAAGGCCTTGGAATGAAGTTTTTTTACAAATTTCTAAACAACCAATAGCTTCTGCTTCAATCGGGCAAGTTCATAAAGCAAGATTATTGAATGGAGAAATTGTTGTTATAAAAATTCAAAGGCCAGATATAAAAGAAGTAATTGAAACTGATATAAATTTGATATATCATTTGGCTGAATTAGCAAAAAAACATATTTCTAATTTAAATGATTATGATTTAAATGCGATTGTTCAAGAGTTTGAAAGATATACAAATGATGAAATGAATTATTATATTGAAGCAAAAAATATTGAGAAGTTTTATCATAATTTTACAGGGAGTAAAACCATTAAGATTCCTAAATTATATAATGATTATACTACCAAGAAAATTCTGGTGATGGAGTTTATAGACGGAATTAAAATTGATAATCTAGAACAATTTGATAAATTTGGTTATGATCGGCATGCTGTGTCTCATAATGTTGCACAAGCAATGCTTAAGCAAGTTTTTGAATATGGTTTGTTTCATGCAGATCCACATCCAGCAAATATTTTTGTATTGAATGGAAATAAAATTGCATTTTTAGATTATGGTATTGTTGGAAGGATTTCTGAAGAAACCAAAGAAAAATTAGCACGGTTATTTTTGGCATTAGTTCATAAAAATATGGATAGAGTTGCAGATTCATTCTTACAATTAGGGATAATGGAACAGGAAAATCCTAGGATAAAAGAGGCGTTACTATTGGTTTTAGAGGATTATGGGAGTTTAGCTATAAAAGAGGTTAAGATTGGAAATCTCTTTAATGAACTAGTAAATATGTCTTGGAAATATAAACTTAAATTACCTGTTGATTTTGTTTTGTTAGCAAAAGCAATTGCAACCAGTGAAGGATTTGGCCAGAAATTAGATCCTGATTTTAAATTAGGCGCTGAAATGTCAGAATATGCGAGAGAATATATAGACAGAAATGGTATGACTTATAGATTCAAGAAATTAAAGGATACACTTAACAAACTTGGAGATAATATAATTATATTGCCTGATAGAATTGATAAATTATTATCTAAAGCTGAAAAAGGAGAAATTAAAATTGACGTTAATGATAGAGATGTTAAAAAACTTGGAACCGACATTAATACCAGTAGCAATAGATTGACTATGGGTTTAATAATTGCCGCCTTGATTATTGGTGGGGCCTTGGTTTTAAGAATGGGTGATTATGATATATTTGCATATTTTGCATTTTTAATGGCCGGAGTTTTAGGGTTACTATTAATTATATCTGTAATAAGAGAATAAGAGGTGAGCTATAATGAGTGTTGAAACAAAAGTTAAGAAAGGAGTTTTACTCGGTTTAGGTATATTAGATTTAACCAAAGAAAAAACCGAGAAGTTGATTAAAGAGACTGCAAAGCAACAAGGTTTAAGTGTTAAAGAAGGAAGAAAATTAGTTGAATCAGTTTTAAGAAAAAATAAAAAACAAGGAAAAATAATTGCAGATGAGATTGAATCTAAGTTAAGTGTTATAGTAAGTAAGGCTTTAAGTTTAAGTAGACAAGAAATTGAGAAGATGGAAAGAAAATTAAATGAAAAAAGAGGTGTTAAAATGGGCTCTTGCAGTTGTTGTAAACCAAAATCAAAAAAGAAAGCTAAATCTAAAAAGAAGAAATAATTTTATTTTCTATGTCTTCTTATTTTTATTTTTTTAACTTTATCTGTTCCAATATTTTCTAGAATATAATTTTTAAGTTTTAGTTTTTTAGCCCAGGTATGTGCTTGTTCTTCTGTTCTAAATGCCTTTGGTTGGGTAAAGGGTTTTCTTTTTAAAAACCTTCTTGGTCTAAGTTTGTTTGTTTTATATTTTCTTTTTTCTCTCGTATGTATTTTAGGCATATAACTTAGGATTAAGAAGACTTTTATAAAGCTTTCTCTTTTTGGTTAAGTCAACTAAAGGGCGTTAGAAATATCAGGTTTCTGATTTCAGCAATTGCAGGGCTATAAACAAATGGGAGATACAAATTGCGCCATTAAGTTGACTGTGCCTTCTTTTTAAAGCACATTAAACCCTTAAATAACCTTTGAGTTAAGTTTTTAAAGTAGGATGTCTTTGTTTGTTAAATGGAATATATCCCTTTTAAAAGGCAAATTACTCTAAATAGAGAGTTAAACAAACTTGATGAATTAACCTTAATTTTTACTCAGATTCTTAAAAAATATACGGGTTATGTTATTATTTCGGGTTATGTTTCTATTCTTCTTGGAAGAGCAAGAGCAACAGAGGATATAGATGTTTTTATCAAAAAATTAGATAAAAAAAAGTTTTTTGAATTGTGGGCAGAATTAGAAAATAAGAATTTTTGGTGTTTGAATACAGATGACGTTGATGAAGCATATGCTTATTTGATTGAGGGTTTAGGCATAAGATTTGCAGAGAAAAAAAATTCAATACCTAATTTTGAAGTTAAATTTTCTAAGAATCTATTAGAACAAAAAAATTTTGAAGATTTTATAAAAGTTAAACTTAAACAAGGTGAAGTAAATATTTCTTCTTTAGAAAGGCAGATTGCAATTAAAAAATATTATCTTAAGTCTGAAAAAGATATAGAAGATGCTTTACATATAGAAGAACTTTTTAAAGATAAGCTAGATTATAGTAAAATTAATAAAATCAAGAGTGAAATAAGTATTATATTAAAATGAATAAAACTAAATTTATGAAACCGGGAAAGAACAATTTTGAAGATAGGCTTAATTTTATTAAATTCTGGGTTCAACAAATAAAGGATAGTAAAGATGAGGAATGGAGTAAACAGCAAAATATTTTGATTAATTCTCAGTTTCCAAAGAATAAAAATTAATTCTGGTTTAATTTTTCTTTAACACTTCCGAGTATAATTGGAAGAGCTATAGTTGCATCACAAATAACATCTACAAATTTGCCTTGAGAATTCATTTTACCCCAACTTATGCCTTCTCTTAGTTCTGCACCTGAGCTTCCACCTGGTTCAGGATGGTCTGTTGTAATTTGAATACCATAGTCTGCACCTTTTCCAGAGAATTGTAATGACTGTTGAATATAATTTTTAGGAACTCCACCACCTACATAGATAATTCCTTTCTTTTTTGCAGTCCAAGAAATATCAATTATTTCTTTTAAATCGTCAAAAGTATCAACTTTGAGTTTCATTCCTGCACATAGTCTTCCCCAAATCATTAAACCAATTCCAGAGTCTGAGATTGCAGGGCAAAAAATAGGAATTTTATTTTTATAACAAGTGTATAAAATTGAATTTTCATCTTTTATCTCACTTCCAACTAACCATAAAAATTCTTTTATGTTTAATTCTTTATTGTTGTATTTCTTTGAGAATTTAATAAAAAAATCTTCTAATTTTTCATAAGCCGCATTGGGCATAAAACTTTCGTAAATTCTATCAATCCCTTTTTTTAATAATTTAGAGTCATCAACATCTTTTGATCCTTGAAAATGTGAATAGCCTAATGCTTCAATTAAATCATGAGTTAAAGTTGCACCCGTAGTTACAAAAACTGAGACTTTTAAAGTTTTTAGGGTATCTATAATAATATTTTTCATTCCACCTGGAACCATAGGGCCGGCAATACCTAAGAATATTTTACACTCTTTGTCTTTAGCCATTTGATACATAATATCAGAGGCTTTTCCAATTCTTCCTGCACCAAAAACACCTAGTTCTGAGAATTCTTTTGTAAGTTCTCTTAGAGAGGTTTTGTTTTTTAGTGAAATTTGTTTTACCTTTTGCATTTTTTGTAAGAAATATAGATTAATATAAAAAACTATGGTACAAAGACTGCTACTGCTATTACAGTTGTCCAAAGACCATTTTTGTCTCCTATTGCAGTTTGAGTAACATTTCTGGATCTAACTATTTTTCCACTCATTTTATATAATTGTTCACGTTCATCCCAAGTTGCATTTGCATCAAATTCTACACCTAAGGTTGAAGCTAACATAGATGCAGCTAAATCCTCAGAATAATCACTTACTTTGTTTTCAGTTTCTCCAAATGAATGATGCTCGCTTAGATAACCGTAATTATTTTCAGAATCTGCAGGAACTGCACATCCAATAGATGATGTAATAAGTCTGTTTGGCTCATTATCGGCATTTCTTGCCATAACACAAAATACAATTTCTCCAGCTTTTAATTGTTTTAAACCTTCTTCTTTACTTATTATTTTACATCCTGGAGGCAATATACTAGAAACAGTAACTAGATTAAATTTTTCTATGCCTGCATCTCTAAGTGCTTGTTCAAAAGAATGTAATCTTTCTTTGTGTTTTCCTACGCCTTTAGTAAAAAATACTTTTGTTGGAATCATTTCAGTGCAAGCTTTTAGAAATAACAAACTATTTATAAATATTTTCATTTAGTCTTTAAATTAAGATGAAAAAAGAAGTTGAAGTTATGGATATTTTAGTAAGATATTCTGAGATAGGTTTGAAAGGTAAAAATAGAGGTAATTTTGAGAATCGGTTGGTGGATAATTTAAGAAGTTGTTTAAGAGATATCAAGGCTGATTTTAAGATTATTTTAAGACCAAGAGGAAGAATAATAATAAGGGGGGTTTTAGAAGCTGAAGTTGTTGTAAGAAAATTAACAAGAATTTTTGGTATTATTTCTTTAAGTCCTGCGTTTAGGATTGAGACAAATTTTAATAAAATTAGTCAGAAGGCTTTAGAAATTTATGGGTCTAAGATTCCGAAAACATTTAGAATAACTACTCAAAGACTGAATAAAGAATTTGAATATAATTCTCATGAGTTAAACTGTGAAGTTGGTGGAGTTATTTTCGATAAGTACAAAAATGCTAAAGTTTCTTTAGAAAAACCTGATTTAGATATTGGCATTGAAATAATAAGTGATGAAGCTTATTTATTTACTGAAAGGATTGAAGGATTGGGTGGATTGCCTGTTGCAACGCAAGGAGTTGTTAGATTGGATTCTGCAACCAAGGAAGATTTAGTTGCAGGATTTTTGATGTTCAAGCGCGGATGCAGTATTTATAGTGTTGGAAAAATTCCTTCTTTAATAAAAAATTTTTCTTATGGAAATACTTTTAGTTCAAATACTTTAAAATCTAAAGTAGTTGCAAATATTAATTCTGGAGATATTGAAAAATTGTGTAAATGTGATACTCTGTTTCCTTTAATAGGTTATACTAAAAAAGAGATTAATAAAATTTATAAATTGATGGAGAAAATATGAAAGTGTGTGTAATTACTTTTGGCTGTGCATTTAATAAAGCTGATTCTAAAAAAATTGAAGAGATATTATTTAAGAAGAATATAGAATTGGTTGATGAGAATAAAGCTGAATTATTAATAATTAATACTTGTGGGGTTAAAAGAGCCACACATAATAGAATAATAAATTACCTCAAAGGATTAAAGAAAAAGGCTATTATAACTGGCTGTTTGGTTAAAATACTTAGGCTCCAAGGTTTGAATAAAAATTTAGTTATTGCTAAAGAAATCTCAGAGATTGATAAGCTCTTGAAAAAGGAAAAGTCTAAGAAAATCAAAAAATTAAAAGAAGATATAGGAATAATTCAAATTTCTCAAGGTTGTTTAAATAATTGTAATTATTGCGCAACAAAAATTGCGCGTGGAAATTTAAAATCTAAAACTATTTCAGAGATTTTAGGTGAAATTGATAGTAAAATAAAAAATGGTTGTCAAGAGATTTATTTAACTGCCCAGGATACAGGTTGTTATGGTTTTGATATTAAAACAAGTTTATCTGAATTATTAGAACAAATTTTAAAAGAATTTAATAGCCTAAATGTTAAGTTTAGATTAGGAATGGCTAATCCTACTTATCTAAAAAAGAATTTAGGAGTTATAATTAAAGCTTTGAATTCTAGTTTATTTATGAAATTCTTACATATTCCAGTTCAGACTGGGTCTAATAAGGTTTTGAAAGAAATGGGTAGAGATTATAAAGTAAAAGATTTTGTTGAAATTGTTTCTCAAGTTAGAAATAAAGTTAAAGATGTAAGTGTTGCGACTGATATTATTGTTGGATATCCTACTGAAACTGAAAAAGATTTTTTAGAAACTGTTAATTTATTAAAGAAATTAAAAATTGAAGTTGTTAACGTTTCTAAATATTCTAAAATGCCTGGAACTGTTGCGGGTGCGATGAAGCAATTATCTAGTCAAGATATTAAGAGAAGAAGTGTTGTGCTGCATAAATTAATTAAAGAATATAAAAAATAAAGAAAATGTTAAGGCTTATACCTTAACTTTATTATATGGCTGTAAATCAGTCCAAGCAATTTCAAATAGACTTTCTAAAGCATTTGCAAAATAAGGTGTATTAACCCAAACACCTATATCGTAGCTTGGATGTACATCTGCATCATCCATAACCATGAACATTATTTCTTGTCCGTCGATTATAGCTAATCTTGCATTTATTTTTGAAATATGTCTGACTTCAGCAACACTTGAAATATCTTCTGCTGCTGCTAAGGATTCTTTTGTTATTGGTGCAGCAACTCTTATTTTAATTCCTTTTTTCTTAAGTTTTTCAAGTTCAGGTTTTAGAGCTTCTACTTTTCTCATAAGACCTTTTGCAGTTGTTATTATTGTTACTGATTTTTCAGCATCTTTAATCATGGTTTCAAGATGTGTGTATAAGTTTCTTCTTCCTCTTAATGAACCACTTAAGTCTGAAGGTTCAACAAATTGAACACCTTGTTTATGTAAAGAATCAAGTTCTGTAATAATATCAGTTCCATGAAGCTCTTCTAACCTTTTTACTTTATCTTTAGCATCATCCAACATATACTTCTTTGATCTTTCTACAACTTCTGATGGATCAACAGCAATGTACTGTATTGGTTTTCCTAGTTTCATTACTACGAAACCTTTTTTTTCTAAACTCTCGAGAACATCATAAGCTCTTGAACGTGGAACATTTCCAATATCACTAAGTTCACCAGCAGTTGAAACACCCCTAGAAAGTAAAGCTGTCCAAATTCTAACTTCATACAAATTTAGACCAAATAATTGACGCAGTTTATTTAAAAATTCTTCCTTAACTATCATTTAAAACCCTCCTGCAATGTTTTTAATTTTTTTTATTGTGTTTTTGTGAATCTTGAATTAAGATATGATGGTGTTACTAAACATAACAACATCAATTCACCTTAAACACAAGTTAAAGTATATTACTATTTAAAGTTTGCTGTTGGTTTTGTATCTTTATAATGGCACTATTTGTGTTTAAAAAGTTAAAATGGTTGGTGAATTTATAAATAGAACCAAAGTTTGATTTTATTTTTGAGATTTGAATAATTTTTTTATATATTCAATGTCTGAAACCCCATTTAAACCTTTATCATTTCTTAATCTTAGGAATCTTGGAAATCTTAATGCAAATCCTGATGAATATGTTGATGAAGTTTGTATTTCTTCATACATTACTTCAACAATTATTTTTGGTTTTACTGAAATAATTTTTCCAGTTTCTTTAATTATTAAGGGTTTTAGTAATTTTGTTAATTTTTCAAAAGTTAACCCTTCTTTTTCTTTAAAACCTGTTCCAACTTTTCCAATTAGTGCAAATTCATTTTTGTTTTTACATGCTAATTCAAAACTACTCAACCAATCTGAACGTTTTCCTTCTCCCCATGCTGCACCAACAATAACTAAATCTAAAGTTTCCATAATTGGTTTTAATTTTAACCAACCATTTACATATCTTCCTGGCGTGTATTGAGAATTAATATTTTTTGCCATTACTCCTTCTAAACCTTCTTTTAGGGCTTTTTTATAAAATGCTTCTGCTTCAGAAATTTTATTTGTAATTATACAATTAGTAAGAATAACTTTTGTTTTTTCTTGTTTAATAATTTTCTCTAAGATTTTTCTACGCTCTTTTAGTGGTTTCTGAATTAAATCTTCTCCTTCATAATTTAATATATCAAAAACACTAACTTCAACTGGAAATTTTTTTGCTGTTTCTTGTAAATCGTATTTTCTTCTTATTCTTTGAGAAATATTTTGAAATGGTAAATATAATTTTGTTTTTGGATTATACCCAACAAATTCTGAATCTAAAATGTAAGATTTTCCTTTTATATATTTGTCTAAGTAGAGAATAATTTCTTGAAATTGTGTTGTTACATCTTCAAATCTTCTTGTAAAAAACTTATAAGTATTATTTATTTTGTGGATTGTGACTCTGAAACCATCTAGTTTGTATTCTAATTGTATTTCTTCTCCTAAAGCTTTGAATGCTTCTTTAAAATCCTTGACCTTAATAGCAAGCATTACCTTGTTTGGACGTCCGACAATTAGGCCAGAAGACTTTAGTTTTCCTTGTTTGGCAAGTTCTGCAACTTCACCATAATCTGCTAATGAGTTTGATAGGTTTTCAATATCTTTAATTTCAAAATTGAATGCTTTTGCAATACTATCTCTTAAAATTCCTTCAGCAATACCTACTCTTAGTTCTTCAAGTACAGTTCTTGTAATATATTTTGCTTCTAAGGGTGATGAGTTAGATAATAATTCTGAAACCAAAGCAATTTTTCTTGATACTGTTCCTTCGCCTTCAAGTTCTGCAAGTTTTTGTATATTAGAGTATACTTTTTTTATTGTTAGCTTTTGTGCGAATAAAGTTTTTTGTTTTTTCTTTTGTGAGAGTATTTCTGAAACTTTTCCTAGGTCTCCTTCTTTTTTCCAAATTTTTTCCACTTCTTCTTGAGAGATTCCAATTGCAGATGAAATTCCTTTTAACATTAATCTTGAGCTAAAACCGATTTTTCTTTCATCATAATTTGGAAAAACCTTTCCTTGAAGTAGGTGTATTAGAATTGAGATTTCTTCTTTACTTGAATTTTTTAATAGTTCAGAAATTATCTCTGTTTTTTCAAGTCTTTTAGAAGTCTTTCCTATCTTTTCATAATAATTTACTAGGTCTGAATAATCCATAGAAAAATATATAAATTTGACAATATAAAAAGGTTTTGATACAAATATGGTTAAAAGCTTATCTGATTTGATTCTTGAGAGAAAATCTGTAAAATCCTATTATAAAAAGAGTGTTTCTGATGAATTTATCGGTGAGTTAATTGATGCTGCAAGATGGGCTCCTTCTGCAGGCAATATGCAAGATTGGAGATTTATAATAGTACGATCTGAAAAGGTAAAAGAAAAAATTGCTGAAGCATGTTTAAATCAGGATTGGATGAGAGAAGCACCAGTGTTTATAGCAATATGCTCGGATTTTCAATTTTTAGAAACAATGTATCCTAAGTTGTATTCTTTGTTCAGTGTTCAAGATTGTGCTTTGGCTACAGCCAATATTTTATTGAAAGCAACTGAATTAGGTTTAGGAAGCTGTGTAGTTGCACCTTTTAATAGAGAAAAAGTAAGAGAAGTTTTAGGTGTGCCTGATAATGCAGATGTTTATTCTATAGTTATCTTAGGTTATGCAAGAGAAATTGAACCTTCACATAGACATAATATTCAAGATTTAGTTTTCTTTGAAAAGTGGGGACAAATGGATAATCAAAGTGTGAAAAGATTAAAAGACGTTGAAGTTGAGATTGAAAAGAAGATTAAAAATATAAAAGAGAAAATGCTGTCCAAGTTACCTTTGAAGAAGAAATAGATACTTTGTTCTTATATATAAACCTGTTACGAAATCTTTATTAAACTCAGAATCAATGTAAGAATGCGATGGAGGGAATAAACAGAAGTCTCTTAGGTGGAATAGGTAGATTTGTGAGGGGGCTTAATAGACCTCAGAAGTTAAATTCTCAGAGTGTAACTTTAGAAGATATTCTTTATGGTAGTCCTTATTTAACAAAAGAACAAATTTTAAGAAAAGGTGTTGTTAAGAAGTTTAATAAGGCTTGTTTTAATCTTTATGTTCATGGAATTGAGGATCCTATAGTTCATAATTATTCTGATAAAAAAGATCCAGCTATAAAGAAACTTCCACAGTCTGCAATATATGATATTCAGAATGGTTTTTATATAGATATTAATACTTGGCAAGTTTATTATGATTTAGAAAGCGTTCCCAAACATCTTTATTCCTTTAAAGATCAATTAGATTTTGCAGAAGGAATATTTGATCATGAGATTATGCATTATATTGTTTATCCTAGATCAAGGGCTGATGAAATTATTTATTTAGCAACTATAAGTGAAGAATTAAGTAAGGTTAAACAAATTGAAAATAATTTTGAATTAATTAAAGGTTATACTCATTTTGTAAGTAATATTTTTGGTGATTTTTTGGGTGATAGTTATTTATTTTCCGGAAAATATGGTGCTATTAATACAAGACCTTTGGCATCTATGAGGTATAGGAGTACTGTTAGAGAAATTTTAACTGGAACTAAAGAGATTAGTCCTTTTTTAAAAGTTATATTAAATTCTTATGAACAAATTTGGAATACTAATTTTGGGTTGGAAGAGGTTAAATTAAGAATAAAAGAAAAAGAAACTATAGCAAAAATTACAAACCTTTTAGATGAGAACACTTGGATGAATAAATCTTCTTGGGAAGAAAAACTTAAAGATTTTACAAACATAATTAAAGATTATATCTTTCAAGTTATACCTCTGCAACAAGCAATGCAAATTATTAATTCTATGACTGATCAATCTGATGAGGGTTCTGAAGATAATGAAAATCTTTCTGGAAGTGGTAGTTCTAAACCAGGTAAAGGTAAATCTAAGAGGGAAAGGAATAGTATAGAAAATTTGCTTAGAAGTTTGAGTGATAATTCTGATAAAGATTCAAGTTCTAGTCAAAGTTCTAAGAGTTCTAATGGAAAGAATTCGGGTGGTCAAAAAGAGAATTCAAATGGCGGGGCTGAAAAGGGTAGTGGTTCTGAAAGTGATCAAGGAGAAGGACAGAATTCAGGCGAAGGAGACTATTCAGGAAGAGATTATGATAGTAGAACAGAATTATCTAAAGAAGTAACTAAGTTATGGGGAAATCCTTTTCAGAGTAAATTGGATTTTGGAAAAAAGAGAAAAAACCAAGGTTTAGAAAAAGCGTTAGGTTCAGCTTATGAAAGGTTCAAAAATAATCCAAAAAAATTTGCAGGTGCAATGAGTTCTTTGACTTCATTGGATTTAGATGATTGTTTAAGATATCTGTATAGAGCAAGAGCACAAGAATATCTTATAGAATTTAAATCTGAAGTTAAAAGAAAATCAAACAAAAAAACTATTCTTACAAGAACAAACTGGAATCCTTCTGATACTATAGGTGGAAAAAGGGGATTAAAAATAATTGATTCTTTAATTGCGCATGGACAAATAATTCCTTATATAAATACTAAGAAAAATAAGCTGCGTAATTTACCTGGTCCAAAAAAGAATAATTCTATTGCAGATTTGTTATTGGTTATTGATAGTTCGGGAAGTATGGGATTTGATCCATATAATGAAGAGCCAGATAATAGGGGGGATTATGACTCTGCTGTTTTGGCTGGTGAAGCTCAAGCTTTATATGCTTTAGATTGTGGCGCAATGGTTTCTGTTATAAACTTTTCAGGTGGAGACGATTTGGCTTTCTGTAGTTATACTTATAAACTTGATAATATTGAAAGAGTATTACTAAATAAGCAAGATGGGGGTACTATGTTCCCCTGTAAAGAAATTGCTAAGATGATGACACTCACAAAAAATAAACTTTTTGTGTCAATATTAAGTGATTGCGAATTATACAATACTGCTGAAGCCATCGAGAGTATGATGGATGAATTAACTGAATTTGATAAATTTTCAGTGTTTCAAACTTCAAGATGGGGAGGGTTAACTTCTTTTGCTAGAGAATTAAAATCTCATGGCGCCAATTTATTTGTGGTGCGTACGCATAAAGATCTGAAAAATATTGTTGTTGGTGAAACAATGAGAGAATATGATTTAGAATTTGATGGAGAGGAAGATGAGCAAATTATCTAAGGCAGATGTTGAAGAAAATAAAAATGCGCGGGAAAAGGTGAGAGGGGTATATAAAGAAGTAATTACGAGTGGAATTTATGTAAACACAAGATATTCTATTCCTCTTGAGTACAGAGATGTTTTTGGTGAAGAAAAAAAGGAGTTTCTAGATCCAATGGTTTCTTCTGCAATTATTAATTGTTTAGTTCCGAAAAGTGGTTTGCTTTTTAGGGGTGGACATGGTGGTGGTAAAACGAGTTTAATAATGAAAGTTTCTTCTGCTATGACTGGAATTTCTGAAGCAGAGCTTAGAAAAAGTATGATTCGGGGAAATGATGATGAAACATATAATACTTTAGTTGCATCTTTGAATCTTGGAAGGTTACTGGGTCCAGAACATGCAGAAGAAGTAAGATGGAGACCTTTTATAACTTCAAAAGTAAAGATTATTGATGAAGTTAATAGATTTTTGCCAGCTACATTAAACGGGCTTTTTGAGCCTTTAAATGAGGGTAGTGCTGGTTTTGCAGTTACAGGTGAAACTATGGCTTTAGATGATTATGTTTTTTATGCTACTGAGAATCCAAATGATGAAGGAACGTATAAACTTCCAAAACCTTTTTTAGATAGATTTAGTATGCGCGTAAACGCACCACAAGTTCCAGGTGTTAATGATTTGTTTGTTCTTTCACAGAGAAAAGATGATAAATTAAATAAGTTAGCTCTTAAAAGTATTTTTAAATTTGATGAATTAGTAAATTTAAGAAGAAAAATAATTGAAGATATTTCTTTCACAACTGATTCTTTATTATATACTATTTATGCAACTGAAGGTATGTCTTTGTGTGTGAGGGCTGATCAGCTTGATAAAAATCAAAGCACAATTGATGTTGGCCCCAGATGTAAAGGTTGCGAATATTCAGGACAGTATTGTGAAATGACTCAACAAGGAATTTCAGGAAGAGCATTTTTAGATGTTTTAAGATGGAGTAAAGCATACTCTTGGTTCTTAAATTCTTTTGAGAGATCTGAAAAACCAGAAGTTCAATTAAGTATAATTCAATCAATTTTACCTTACTTAATTGCGCATAGAATTACACCCAACGATCATCAACTTAAAAAAGATCCTTATTGGGGAATGGAAGGTAAATTTACTCAAACTTTAATTGAAAAATTAAATGAAGGTTATAACACTACTAAAAGTTTATTAGTTGATATGAATGAAGTTTTATCTGGAGCATTGCCTTTTAATAAATCTAAGATTAATACACCTACTAAAGATTTAGTTATTGAGTATGGTTATAAACCTTTACTTAAGGAAGCAAGTGAATCTGATAGTTTTAAAACTTTTTACAAAAGGTTGATTGGAGCAAAATTGGATTTAAATGATTTGAGTATAATGGAGAAAAATATTTTTGAAAGTTTAGATATTAAACCCCAAGCAAGAATGTATTTAGTGCAACTTATGAATATACACAAATTAAATTACGGTGGAAAAAATGGCTCTTAATATAGATTTAGATAATTTTGTTCCGGGTTCTGGAAAATATGGTGATATATTAAGCCAATCTATGGGTGGAATGTTTAGAGAATTTGGAAAATCTGAAAAACCTAAATCTAAAATTAGTAAAAAACAAAAAGATGAAGCGACAAAAACAGTTATACCTAAAGTTGTTGGTTCTGTTTTTGAAGAAGGTGCTTCTTCAGATAATAAACCTGAAAAAGTTATAATTGAAATTCCTAAAGGAGAAGTTTCTGAGCAAATATTAAACTCTATGGATTTTAATGAGAAAATGGAGGGTATTATACAATCAGCTTATTCTAATTATTTAAAACATGAAAATTCTGATCAAGAAAAAAGAGATTATCTTTGGGATAAAGAGTATGATAAAGTTATAAATACTATTTATACACAAAAAGAAATTTTAGTTAAGCCCGTTGTATTGTATAGAGGATTACATTATGAACCTGAGTTTATACAAGAAATTTGGGGTTGGCCTGTTAGAAAAGAAGCAGTTGCAGAATTTATAAAACAAAAAACTGGAGATGATACTATTTTAAAAACTAGTTTTTATAACAATCTGCCTGATGAGATGAATTTTAAGGAGTTGGTAGATAAATTGGGACAAATGGGAGAGGTTGTAGAGGATTTTGTTAATACGGTTTTTATGAATCCTTCTCAAGGCAGATATTCTTTATCTCCCCATTTTTTAGCTATGTCTTTAAGTCCTGAAGAAAGGAATAATTTTGCTGCAATGGTAGAATGGGATTATAATAATGGAAGATTTGGAAAAAAATCTTTAAAAGAATATTTTAATTTTGAAAAATATAGAAGATTATCAAATAGATTCGAAGTTTTTAAGCAAAGTTTGTTAAATTCTTTACCTTCTGTAAATGCGATTAATCAAGTTATCAAAGAACGCAATTTACATAATGGTGGTTATGAAAAAATTATAAAACTATTTAATGATTTAGCAAATGATTATGTTAATCCTTGGAGAGCTGTAATTGAAAGGAAAAATGAAGATTTTTTTAAGCAGGTTGAGTTAGAAGATGAAATTGAAAGAAGAAAAGATTGGAGTCTCAGAAAAGTAATAAAGGCTGAAGAAATTGGAGATTATTTAGATAGTTTGAAAAAATCAGGAAAATATTTTGTAATTGGAAATTCTTAGTGAAATTAAATATGAAAAAGAAAAAAGCAGCTAATGTGCCAAAAAAGCACATTAGCAAGGCCAAAAATTGTCCAAAATTCTATAGGGGGATTTTGGAGTATGTTCGGACTTTAATAGACACTTAAACCATGTCTATGCCTAACTCATGACTCATTCTGTTTCTTTGTCCAGCTGATTTTTTGTAGTCAGACTTTCCAAGGATATATGGTGAGTTAACACCTGCTATAATAGTCATAATCCTTAGTCTTCCTTTCATATCGTCGCTGATTCTTGCTCCCCAGATAACATTTGCATCTTGGTCAAGAGCTTCAGTAACAATTTGTCCAACCCTATTTACTTCATCAAGAGTTAAGTCTGGTCCACCTGCAACATGGATTAATGCTCCAGTTGCTCCTTTGTAACTGACATCAAGTAGAGGATTGCTTAATGCTCTTCTTGTTGCTTCTTCTACCCTATGTTCTGATCCTGATTCTCCGATACCTATTGCGCAAACACCGGAATCTGTCATGATAGCTTTAACATCTGCGTAGTCTAAGTTAACAAGACTTGGAATAGCAATTGTCTCTACAATTCCTTTAATCATTGTTGAAAGTAATTCATTTGCAACAGCAAAAGCTTGTTGAACTGGAAGATTTCCAGCGATTGAAGCTAATCTGTTGTTATCAATTACTATAACAGAATCACTGACTTCTCTAAGTTCTTGAAGACCGTATTCAGCTTTGTCTATTCTGGCTCTTTCAATATCAAAAGGCATAGTTACTGTACCTATAACAATAGCACCCATGTCTTTAGCTATTTTTGCTACAACAGGTGCTGAACCAGTTCCAGTTCCTCCACCCATACCAGCACAAACAAAAACCATATCTGAATCTTTAAGAGACTCTTTAAGTTCTTGAAGGCTTTCTTTAGCAGCTTCTTGTCCTCTTTGTGGGAAACCTCCACATCCAAGACCTCTAGTCAAATCCTTTCCTATAAGGATTTTTTTGTCTGCTTCATGTATATCTAAGTGTTGTCTATCAGTATTTACAGCTATGATTTCTGCACCTCTGATACCTTTCTGATATAGCCAGGTTACTATATTACCGCCGGCACCACCAGTACCAATTACTTTTATATTTGCTTGTCCTATTAGTGCATCATCTGCACCATTGTGCTTTTCAGCTTGCTTTATTGCATCTTGTACAAGGAACTCCATTTTGGTTGACCCCCTTTTATTATTATTTTATCCACAAAAACACAAAGTTTATATTGTGGTGAGTATTACCCCTACTTAGAATTAGTTAAGCCGTCAAGTTTGGTTTTGCCCAAAACTAAATTTACAAATCTAACTACCAATGCCCGATTACAATGTTAGAGTTTGATGGTGTTCAACTTTCCTAATTGCCCAAAAAAAGGAATTTTGAACTTTAATTCTTATTTTTTGTTTAAACTTACTTTTAAATATTCTTAGGCTTTAAAATATAGTTTCAAGTATATATAAATTTCTTTCTTCTGATTTAATAAAAAGATATTTAAAGAGCTTTTACAATATGGCTTATTATGGACTTTAAAGGGCTTAAACAAGGTTATAAAATAAATGTTAAAACTAGCATAGAAGTTGTAGAAGGAATTTTGATAAATGACAAAAAAGATATTCTTGTTTTAAAATTAAATAATGGTTATAATATTGGAATTGAAAAATCAAATATAAGAGATATAAGGGTTGTTGAAAAATCTGAAATGGTTTCTAATCCTAATGGAAAAAAAATTGAATTAAATAAAAATCTTCCAAAGATTTTAATTTTACATACCGGTGGAACAATTGCATCAAGAGTAGATTATAAAACTGGTGCAGTTCATGCTTCATTTGAACCTGAACAATTAATTGAAATGTTTCCAGAGTTACACGAAATTGCAAATATCGATTCTGTTTTTATTGGAAATATTTGGTCTGATGATTTAAGATTTAAACACATAACTTTAATTGCAAAAGAAATTGAAAAAAATATTTCTAAAGGATATAAAGGAATAATAATAAGTATGGGAACAGATAATTTAGCAGTTGGTGCTGCGGCATTATCCTTTGCCATTGAAAATTCAAATATTCCAATTATTTTTGTTGGTGCACAAAGATCATCAGATAGGGGAAGCAGTGATGCTGGAGTGAATTTAGTTTGTGCAGCAAGTTTTGTTTGTAATTCTAATTATAGAGGTGTTGCAATTTGTATGCATTCAAAATCTTCTGATATAACTTGCGATATTTTTTCTGCTACTAAAACAAAAAAATTGCATACTTCAAGAAGAGATGCTTTCCAAAATATTAATACTGAATCAATTGCAATGGTAGATTATAAAACTGGAAAAGTGAGTATGAAGCAAGAAAACTATTCAAGTGGAGAAATGAAAATACTCCCAGAATTTGAGGACAAAGTTGCAATCTTAAAAATTCATATAAATATGAACCTTGAACAATTTAAATTTTATAAAGGATACAAAGGATTGATAATTGAGGGGACAGGTTTAGGACAAATTCCATTTACTAAAAATGATGGGGTTACTGAAGAACATGAAAAAATAAGACAGGCTTTAAAAGAAGTTATAGAGTCTGGAACTGTGGTTGTAATGACTTCTAATTGTATATTTGGAAGAGTTAATATGGATGTTTACAAACCTGCGAGAGAGTTACAAGAGCTAGGTGTAATTCCGGGTGAAGATATGTTAACTGAAACCGCCTTTGTTAAATTGGCTTGGTTATTGAAAAATCATCCTAATCAAGTTAAAGAATTAATAGGCAAAAATATTTGTGGTGAAATAAGTTCAAGAACAATGTATCAGAATATTTCTCAATTTAATTAAAATGACTGAAAAAAATTTGGAAGAGGATTCAAAGTATTATAATGAACTCGGATTTAAAGCGGGATTAGAAATACATCAACAGTTAGAAACACATAAATTATTTTGTAAATGTCCTTCTTTAGTTAATGATCCTAACAAAGCAGATATCAAATTTGAAAGAAGGTTTAGATCTGTATTGAGTGAGAAAGGTGAGAAAGATATAGTTGCAGAGTTTGAGATGCAAAAAAATAAGGTAATTAGATATGAAGCTTGTTCAAGTTCTTCTTGTTTGGTAGAATATGATGAAGAGCCGCCACACTCTATTAATAAATATGCTTTAAATATTGCACTTGAAATTGCAACATTATTCAATGCAGAAATAGTTGATGAAATACAAATAATGAGAAAAGCAGTTGTTGATGGTTCAGTAACTTCTGGTTTTCAGAGAACAATGTTAATTGCAAAAAGAGGATATATAAAAACTTCTTTAGGAAATGTTCATATAGATACAGTTTGTTTAGAAGAAGAAGCAGCAAAAAAGCTTTCTGAAGATTCTAATTATATTACTTATAGATTAGATAGATTAGGTGTTCCATTAGTTGAGATTGCAACTGCTCCAGAAATAAAAACTCCTGAGCATGCAAAAGAATGTGCTTCGATAATCGGAATGATTCTAAGATCTACAAATAAAGTAAAAAGAGGAATTGGAACAATAAGACAAGATGTTAATCTTTCTATTAGGGGGCATCCAAGAATTGAAATTAAAGGTTTTCAAGAACTAAAAAGTATGCCTAAAGTTATTGAAAATGAGGTTAAAAGGCAGATTGAAGATATAAAGAATAAAACTTTAAAAGCCGAGGTTAGAAAAGCTAATGTCGATTTTACAACTACTTTTCAAAGACCTATGCCTGGTGCTGCAAGAATGTATCCCGAGACAGATCATGTACCTATTAAAATAAGTGAAGAGATGTTAGAAAATATAAGTAGACCTGAATTGATAACTGAGAAAACAATAAGTTTAGAAAAGAAATATAAAATTTCATCTGTGTTGGCTGAAGAGATAATAAAAAATAAAATTAATTTTGAAGATTATGTTTCTAAATTAGAGAATATAGAACCCGAATTTATTGCAAGAGTATTAGTTGAATATCCTAAACAAATTAAAACCAAATATAATTTAGAAATAAAATATGATATTTATTCAATATTAGATTTATATAATAATAGAAAGATTTCTAAAGAAGCGGTTTTGGAGATTATGGTTGAGTTAAACGCTACTGGAAGAAGATTAGATGAAATCTCTAAAAAATATCTTAGTGTGGATGAAGAAGAAGTCAAAAAAGAAATTAAAAAAATTATTTTAGATTTAGAAAGTGAAGATAAAGAACCAAAAATGAATGAGGTTATGGGAAGATTGATGGAAAAGTATAGAGGAAAAATTGATGGAAAGAGAGCAGTAGAATTAATAAAAATAATTCTAAAATCTTAGTTTTAGAGGTAAATTTGAAAAAAAAATTTAAAAGAATATTATATCTTATTACTTTTTTTGCGGTTTTAATAATTATAAGTAGAGCTGTAAATATTTATAGTATTAAATCTTGGGAAAAGCAACAAAAATATGGCAAAGATGGGATTTTAGTTGGTGCAGAAAGTTATCATTTTGATAGAGGTGGTGATAATATAGTTATGTTACATTCTTTGGGTGGTTCTCCTGCAGAATTTAAAGATATAGCGATTTATTTGGCTGGAAAAAATTATAATGTTGATGCTTTACTTCTTCCAGGGCATGGAACTACACCTGAAGATTTGGCAAAAGTAGGTTATGAAGAATGGATTAGTGAAGTAGATCATCTTCTTAGTATGCTGGATAAAGATAAAACAATAATTTCTGGAACATCTACTGGAAGTATATTAGCTTTATATTTTGCACAGAAGTATAATCTTAAAGGTGTGATTTTGTTAAATAGTCCATTAGAATTGCAGTCAGCCTATATTAAATTTATTTCTTTAATTAAATTATTTACACCCTATAATGTTATTAATTCTGATGAATATTTAGAAATTAAAAAGGAAAGGGTAAGTTATAATGCTTTGCCTTATTCTAGTGTTGAGGAGTTGTTGGAATTAACAAGTGAGATTAAACTTCAAGAAATAGATGAGCCAATACTCATTTTGCAATCTCAGAAAGATGAACTTGTTAAAGTTGAGAGCGCAGAAGTTATATTTAATAATGTAAATTCTCAAAGAAAGTATGTTGTATATTTAAGTAATTCAACTCATGGAGTTTTGACAAGTGATGATAAAAAGCTTGCTGTTAAAGTTATGGAAGGTTTTCTTCAAGAGTTGTAAACTTTAGATTTACAAGAATTGCAAATTTTGGATAAGTTATAAAGTTTTATAAATTAGGGATTAATTCTTTTTTTATGTTAATATTTCCAGGAATTAAAGAAGTATATTGGTTGGAAGAGGATTCTAGTAGGTTTATGAAATGGGAAGAAATTAATTCTTCTTTATTAGGAGCAAATATTAAAGATGCTCTTAATTTTTCAAAAGTTTCTATTGTCATACAGGACAAAGATAGAATTATAAGAAATGAAGATTATTTTGAAGAAAATCTTATTTTTGAAAAGGGTAGAGTTGTTAAAAAAAATAATGTTGATGAAAGAAAAATCATTGAAAAATTTTATAGTATAATCGGTTATTTTTCTAAAAATTCAGGAATTAAATTTATAACTAAAGGAAATAAATTAGAAGAAGAATTAATTAAATCTATGTTAAATTCTAAAAATTCTCATTTTAGGTTTGAAAAAATGAATCTTAATGAAAATCTTAATATTCTTTTAGAAATACCTGAAATAGTGGGAGTTGGAAAAAATTATTATTTTTATAGAATGGATATACCCATTGAGACTTACTTATTTAGAAATGGTAAAATCTTTAATGATTTAGTAAAAAGTTATGAAAACTATAGCAAAATTAGTTTAGATAGGGCTAAATTTATATAAGAGTTATTCTTTTTTATAAATATGAATTATAAATCTATTAAACATCCCTTCAAGCATAAACTCTCTTTTGGGCAGAGAGCAGCAGATAGATTGACTGGTTTTGCAGGTAGTTGGTTTTTCATTTCTAGTTTATTAATTTTTATTGGTTTATGGATTTTAACAAATGTTCTTCTTTTGCGAATAAATTCTTCTTGGGATTCATATCCTTTTATTTTATTAAACCTTGGTTTATCTTGTTTAGCAGCATTACAGGCCCCAATAATTTTGATGAGTCAAAATAGGGGAGCACAAAGAGATAGATTAAGGGCTGAATATGATTATAAAGTGAATGTTAAGGCTGAGAAAGAAATCGAAGATATGCAAAAGGACTTAGAAGAAATTAAAATCTTAATAAGAACTAATAAAAAATTAATTAAAAAAAGAGGTGTTAAAAAATGAGTTTTAAATGGATTGCAAAAAGAGTTAGAAAATTGAAATGGTATGATATATCGTTAATAAAAATTGCATCTGCTGCATTTATATTAATGGTTGCAAAATTATGGGCACCAATTTTAAGTTTAAATTGGTATTTGTATTTAATTATTGCAGTGATTGTAGCTATACCTGTTTGGATAGATATGTCTTAATTAAAGAATGAAGTAGATTATTATTCTTAATTGGTTATAATCTATAAACTAGATAGGTTTTGCTTTTTTCTTATGCTTATAAGATAAAGGCTATTTATTATATTCTTATTTTCTTTCAGATTCAAGAGCATTTTTATAATGCCCCTTTACATTTTGTATTAAGATTTCTTTGAGTTCTATTATGGAATATAACAAAGGGGCAGTATTTGAGCTTTTTTGTCATATTTTATAATTAATATCTTTTATTCTTGTTTATTGGTTATATTATGTAACTAATTTAAATAAATTGTTTTATCTTTAATATTTGCCCAGTAGAAGGCTTTTTTTCTTAGTATGCAGGCTTCACATTTCCCGCAGTGGCCATTTTTATTACTAATATAACAACTAAATGTCTTTTCAAGGGGAACCTTTAGTTTTGTTCCAATTTCTACAATTTTATCTTTGTCATAATTTATTAAGGGGGCAATTATTTTATAATTTTCTTTTAAAGTTGCGTGTTTAACCATTTTGTTCATTAAGCTTAAAAATTCTGGAGTTGCGTCTTTCATTGGAATTTGTCCTTCTGATTTAAAACCTGTGTAAATATTATAATGAATATTCTTTTTTATTTGTTCAGATTCTGCAAGCGCAAGTGCTGAACTTATGAATATTAAATTTCTTGCAGGGACCCACCAATTTTCTAATTCTTGTTTTGTCTTTTTTATATTTCCTAGGTCTTTTTCTGTGTAGTTTGAGGTTTTTTTAATATCTTTGTTTATTATAGAAGTATTAAACTCTTTTAACCAGGAAATATTTATTTTTTTAAAAGTTCCATTGATTAGCTTGCAGATTATTCTTGATGAGGACTCTTCTTGTTTTAAAGTTCTTTGTCCATAATCAAAGAAAAGGCAGATTATATTTTTTGGTTTAAATTTGTCTTTTACATAAAAAGCAGTTACAGAACTATCTAAACCTCCTGAAAGCAAAATGATTGCATTTGGTATATTTGACATATTTAAAAGATATTGAGAAATATTTATAAAGTTATATCTAAGATTTAGGCTAATGGTTAGGAAAGAGGCTGGAAAGCTTAAAGTTGGTGAAAAGATAAAAATGCCTGAAGGGGTTTTAGTCGTTAGTAAGATTGAACTATCTAGTATAGGTAAACATGGCGTAGTTAAGTGCAGAATAGAAGCTTTGTCTGAAAGTAAAGAATTGAAAGTTTTGATAAGACCTTCAAATTATCCTGTTGAGGTTTTGTAGTTAAAGGTGAAGTATGCATACAATAATTATTGTTTCTTATAAAGAGCCAAAGTCTATGGTTAAATCAGTTGAATTTGTATTAAAACAAGTTGATTTGAAAAATTTTAAAGTTATTGTTTCTGATCCAGATTTTAAAATTGAAGAGTTATTAAAGAAAAAGTTTAAAGGTAAAGTTGAATTTTTTTTAGATCCTGGTGAAGGTAAATCTTATGCTTTGAATTTATTAATTGAGCAATATTATTCTAAAGATAAAAATGATATAATAATAACTACAGATGGTGACGTGTTTTTGAATAATGGTTCTGTCGATGCTATTGTTAGTATGTTTAAAGATGAGAAAATTGGAATTGCTTGTGGACATCCAGTTCCTTTGAATGATAAAAAAAGTTGTTTTGGATTTTTAGCACATTATTTGTTTACAGAAATGAATTATAATAGAAAGAAATTATTTAAATCTGGAAAATTCTTTGAAACTTCAGGATATTTACTTGCATTTAGAAATGGAGTTATTTCTGATTTTCCTTTAGAAGCATGTGAAGATGCTATTCTACCTATGATTTTTTGGAAAAAAGGATATAAAATCGGTTATTCTGAAAAGGCCAATGTAAATGTTCTTTGTCCTCAAAATTTAAAAGATTATTTAATTCAAAGGAAGAGAAATATTAAAGGTCACATGAATATTCATTGTTTAGAGATTTCTAAGGATTTTAAAAAAGGAACTACATTTGTTTCTGAGGTTTTTAGGGGGGTGAGATGGTTTTTTGTTTATTTGTTTAAGTATGCAAATAGTTTTAGAACTATAATCTTAATTCCTTTTCCATATATATTAAGATTGTATGTTTGGTTCTTGGCTGTTTATGAGTCTAAATTCAAAAAACAGAAATATAAAGATGGTTGGAGAGAGGAAGAAACTCCTAGTACAAGTCTGTTAGATGGTAAAAACTAACAAAAAGTATATATATGTAGTATTATTCTCTTATCATTAATTAATATTTATATTAAAAATGAAGGGGTGTTTTAAGTGAATAATAATAAAAATGTGAAGATTTTCTTGAGTTTAGTTTGTGTTTTTGTGTTAACAATTATGTTTAGTGTTAGTGTTAGGGGTGTAACTTATAAAACAGGCGAGGCTTATATTGGGGAAGATGCAAATAATCCTAATTGGGTTTGGGATATTAAATCTTCTTCTTCTAAAAATAGTGATACTTCTATAAGTATTAAAAATGATTTTGTTTGGGATGATAGTGAAGACAATCCTCTTGGTGTGGGCGAATGTTTAAATCTTCCAAATAATTACCTTTCTATTTGTTTTGAAAGTTTAGAGCCTAAAAGTGATGATTATAATACTTATACTTTCGAATACACAAATTCCGCAGACTTAGATAATGCAATTGGAGTTACTTCTGCAGAAGCTATAGAAATTTCTACTACAGATTCAACAGGTTTAACCATATTGGGAAAGAATATTATAAAAAATGGAGAACAGCCAGATTATATTACTACAAATAAAATTTGGTTATCCACGTACAATAAAATTGGAAAGGTTGATATTGCAGAATTATATATTTATTATAAAGATATTGATGATGAAAAAGTATATCTTGCTGGAGCTGTTAAAGGGGATCGGGATCAATACCCTATATTAATTAATTCTTCGATTATTTTAGCTGTAGAAAATTATAATAATATTATTTACTTAAAAATAATTATGCTGGCTTCTCAAGATTATAGTGATGAATTTTATAATAGTATAAATCTTTATCCAACTTATAACTTAACTATGAACTGGGTAACAGTAAATAATGTGATATCTCGTTTAGGTAACTATGTTGATTTAGCTGAAGCAGACGAATTAACCTATACTGGTGGACAAAATGGTTTAGTAAATTTAGGTACAAAAGATGAAGACCATAGAGAGGAATATGGTATTATTATTAAAAATCCAAAAGCATATGGGGATTCTGATAAGGTTGTGTTAAGTATACCTTCTTACAGAGTTAGGGGTACCTTAGTAGTTAAAAAAGACTCTCAAATTATTAAAGGGCTTCCTAAAAGAATAGGTCAAAATTTCTTGTCGTATGAACTGCCCGAATATAAAATTTTTGTAAACGAATTAGAGAATTTGCACTTTGATACAATGTTTACGTCAAAATATTTAAAATTAGCAACTTCTTTAACTAGCGCAGATGACGATTATGGTTCAGATGTATTTTTAGAAGTAAGTAAATCCGTAATTTATTATACTAAAAATATTACTTTTGATGAAACTGATTCTATAAATTCAGGGAAACCCTTGACAATTAGTTTCTTAGGAAAAGATTTAACAATTACTCAAATAACTGAAGATTCTATAAATGTGGGTAGATTAGCTATTTGTGGAAACGGAATTGTTGAATCTAGTGAACAATGCGAAAATATTTCAACAAATTATTTTTATAGTAAAGAGATAATAAGCTCAACTAAAAATAAATGTGCTTATTGGTTTACAGAACCTTGGAATAAAGGTTTTACAGGATGCACCTCTGAATGCAAATTAGATTTGACAGTTTGTGATAAGCCAGTTTACGGAGATGGTTTGATAAATAGAAATGAACAATGTGATAAATCTTTTGATGGGAAAGTGATTTATTCAGATGAAATAATACGGACTACAAAAAATAAATGTGCTTATTGGTTTACAGAACCTTGGAATAAGGGGTTGGTTGCGTGTGCAAATGGAAAAATAGATTTGACAGTTTGTGATAAGCCAGTTTACGGAGATGGTTTGATAAATAGAAATGAACAATGTGATTATTTAAATAATAATATAATTTATGCAGATAGTTTAAAGATAAGGAACTGCGCAGATGTAGGATATACTTTTGATAGGGCTATGGAATTAAAACTTCCCTGTATTATTCCTGGAAAAATAAATACTACTCTATGTGAAGGAGAACATAGGCAAGCTTGGTTAATTCAATTACCTCAGTTGAGTATTATGCAAAAATTTGCAATGGCAGTTACTAATGTAGTTACCTCTGTTGTAGGTGGTGTACAAGGGGTATTTACAGATGATGAATCAAAAGATCTAATAAATTCAGAAGTTGGAACTGATGCAGGTACAGGAACTTCAATATCTGGAACTCAAACATCAACAACTAGTCAAGTTTCAACAACTTTAAGAGAAGGTGCTCAGAGACTTACAGTTGGGAAAGAGATTTTATTGTATGATAATAAACATAAAGTTAAATTAGCTGGGATGAGTAATGATACTGCAGATTTAGAAGTTATTAGAATAATAGATAATTCAATAAGGAATAATCTTCCAACTGTAAAAAAGGCAGGAGATAAAGCAACTGCACAAGATGTTGTTGATGGAAAGATTATTAATTTAGCCTGTGTTGAGATAACGGGTATTAGTACAAGTGCTCAAACTGTAGATGTAATTGCAACATCTGGAGCTTGTGCAAGTAATCTCGCAACTGGTGCAGTAACTTCTGATTTTAAAGTAACTAAGAAGATTGTTGATAAAGTGGGCTTAAAGTTTTAAGCCTTTTTTTCTTTTTATTATTTCTTTTTGTAATTTTTCTAAAGAATCAAACATAATTACAGAATTAAAAACCATTGTGCACATTCTATCATAGGTATTTATACTTTTTAAATCTTCAACTAATGCAATTACGGGAATGTTTTTTGCATAAGCATACCCTATTTCCCACGCTGTTCCAGAACCAACACTTTTCCAATCTAAAACTGCAATTATTAAATTGCAATTATCTATTTCTTTACTATCTTTTTCAAAGAATTTTTTCGAACTACCTTTTTCATAAATTCCAACATCTCTGTGAGGTAAGAAAGTTTTGATATTCTTTTCTTTACAAAAAAAGGCTATTTTTTCAAGTATAATTCTATCTTCAGGTTTCCACAATGGACCGGCAATATAAACTTTCATAGGCTTAAAATAGAGGTTAAATTTAAATACCTTGCTTTATAAATTAGACCTTATGAACTGGAACAGAAATTGTAGGAGTTTTAAGGGAATTCAGGCTTGTGAAATATCTAAGACTGAGGGTTATTATAGTTGTGAAAAGTGTGAGTTTTATGAACCTATAAAGACTAAAATCTTGATCATTAAATTAGGTGCAATTGGTGATGTTTTAAGAACTACTCCTCTGTTAGAAGCAATAAAAGAAAAATATGGTTATGAATCCTCAATAACTTGGTTAGTTAAAGAAGAGAGTAAAACTTTATTATATAATAATCCAAATATTGATAGAATTTTAGTTTATAATCCAGAAAATATTTTAAGATTGCAAATTGAAAAGTTTGATGTTGTTTTAAGTTTAGAAATAGATCTTCCTGGAAGTGCAATTGCAACTTTAGTAAAGGCAAAACCTAAATATGGATTTTTCTTAAATGAAGATGGATATCCAACTTGTTATAATAAGAAGGCTGAATATTATTTAACAAGAGCATTTTCAGATAAAATAAATAAAGAGAATAAAAAAACTTATCAAGAAATGATGTTTGATGTTGCAGAATTAAAATATAATAAACAGGACTATTCTTTTAATTTAACTGAGAAAGATTTGAAATATGCTGAGGATTTTAAAAAGAAAAATGAAATAACTAAACCTTTAATTGGGATTAATGTTGGTGCTGGTGGAAGATGGCAAAATAAAGAATGGGGACAAGAAAATATAATCAATTTAATTGAAAAGATTCCAAGTAAATATCAAGTAATTTTATTGGGCGGAGAAAGAGAAGAAGTCCTAAAAAATAAGATATTACAAAAAGTTAAAGCAATTCAAAACGAAAGTAATAATTCAATAAGAGAATTTGCAAGTGTAATTAATTTATGTGATAAGGTTATAACTGGAGATACTTTAGCATTACATTTAGCTTTAGCATTAAAGAAGAAGGTTATTGGTTTGTTTTTATGCACCCCTGCAAATGAAGTTGAAGGTTATGAAAGATTAGAAAAAATTGAAAGTAAATTGATACAAGATAATTATTATTCTGATATTTATAATCCTGAATTATGTAAAAGTATAAGTGTCGAGCAAGTTTTAAAAGAGTTAAAATGAATCTAGTTGTTAATGCAATTGTTAAAAGAGGAAATCATTTTCTTATAATTAAAAGAAGCTCTAAAGATGAGATTCATCCTGAAAAATGGAGTTTTCCGGGTGGCAAGTTAGAAGAAGGAGAAACTATTTTAGAAGCTTTAAAAAGAGAATTGAAGGAAGAAGTTTGTTTAGATATAGGTGATGATTTAATTTATATTGCAGATTATAGTTATATTAGAAAAGATAAAAGTAATATTTTAGGTATTTCTTTTTTAGTTAAGAGTTTTAATTCTAATGTAAAAAAAGGTAAAGAAATCCAAGATTTTAAATGGGTAACTGTTGAAGAACTTAGTAAATACAAAGTTACAGGTAGTTTAGAAGAAGAAATGTTAAAAGCTTTGTCTAAAGATTTAACTTAATTTTAACAATAAATTTATATAATTTAAAGTAATTCTGTTTAATAATGAATAAAGAAGCGAGAGGGGATATTCTTGAAGTTCTTACAGAAGCAATATTGGCTTTAGAAAATGATGATGTTAAAAAGTTGAAAGAATTAAGTGATAAAACTATTCATGCTATGACTATATATCAATCTGAAGAGCCAATTTTAGTTGCAATTGTTCTTTATACAGCATCTAAAGTCTATGAAAGAAGTAAATATCACACTTATCAAGATTGGGATTATGTGGATGCAATAGTTAGAAATAATCTTATTGAAGCTAAAAAGAAATTAGAGAAAAATGATAATGAAGGCTATTTAAATTCTTTAAAAAATATTCTTAAAAAATTAGGAAGGGTAGAATCTAAGCTTGGAAAATATATTTCTGAGATTGTTGAAAGAACAAAAATAAATAAAGCTTCAAGATTATATGAACATGGTTTAAGTTCCGGTGTTGTAAAAGAGCTATTGGGTGTAACTGGTTGGGAATTAGCAGAATATACAGGGACAACAGGAATAGCAGATCGACAAGAAGGAATAACTGAGTCAATTTCTAGAAGATTAAAGGTTGCAAGGGGGATATTTAGTTAAGATGAATATAGTTTTTGATTCTAGTAGTATAATAAGTATAGTTTTAAATAATTTAATTCCTGTTTTAGAAGATATGAAAAGAAATCATAATGTTAATTTTTATTTACCTTTGGCTGTTCAAAGAGAATTAGTAACGGTTCCAATTCAAGGTAGGAGATTTAAATTAGAAGCTATGGAATTACAGAAAAAAATTGATGAGGGTTTGTTTATAATTTATTCTAAAAAAGATTATTTAGGAAGGTCTATGAAATTGTATAGAATTTCAAATCAAATATTTAATACAGAAGGAAAATATATGAGAATAATTCAAGAAGGCGAAATACAAAGTTTAGTTTTAGCAGATGAATTAGATGGGATTTGTGTTGTTGATGAAAGAACTTTAAGGATGTTGGTTGAAGATCCACAGAAACTAAAAGAACTGCTTAGTAGCAAGCTTCATACTACTATTAAAATAAATACGCAGAATCTTAAGATTTTTAGAAATGATTTGGATGTAGATATTATAAGGAGCTCTGAATTAATGACTGTGGCTTTTGAAAAAGGTTTAGTTCAAAAATATGCTACAGGTAAGGGATTAAATTTATTAGATGCCCTTTTGTGGGGTTTAAGACTAAGAGGTTGTGCCATTTCTACTGAGGAAATTGAAGAAATAAAGAGTTTAGAAAATAAACAAGGCAAGGTTTAATTTGGTATATATATTTTATTAGCAACTTCATAATTTCCTGCTAATTTAAGATTTTTTATGTGTTGATTAATAATCTTTGAAATATTTTTACATGTTTCTCTTAGATATATAATTTTATTAATCATTTCTTCTTTAGTATAACTCTTTTTATCTTTAAAATGCATTAAATTAAGATTTTCAGAAGGTTGAGTTATTTGATCTTTTAATTTAATAATCTTGTTTTGATTAATTAGATTGAGTCTCAATTCTAAATCTCTATTTTGATAACAATTTGTTTTTGCATATAATTCTAATATTTGGATTGGGCAAGATTTATTAAGGCTAGCAAGCATACCAAAATCATCTTGTGTAAAATATCTTCTAAAAATAGAATAAATACTGCTTTTATCAATTGATCTTTTAAATTCCTCTTTTAAATCCATATTTAATTTTAATGAATGATTGGATTTATTATTCAATTCTTTGGTTGAATATATAATTTTTCTTTCTAATATTGAGTTTTTAGAAAATATAATTAAATCTCTAAAATTCACAAAAGGCATAAAATATTCTAAAGATGGATAATCCTTCAAACTTTGGTATAATGAATTAATCCATACAGTATCTTTTCCAAGAATACAGCCTATAAGTTCGGGAGATAATTCTGGCCAGAGTACTCCCTTATATTGAGGTACTGTTTTTAAATTTCCATTTTTGTCTTTTTTTTGAGTTATGGGATATTCACTTAGGTCAAATAAGCCGGGTTGTTTAGAAATACCATTTATTTTTTCAGTTTCTATGGACATCTTTTTTGTAGGTAACTATAAATCAGTTCAAGTTTAAAAAACTTTTTATTCTAAAGTATCTGTTTTTATTATAATCTCTGAGTAAGCTTTTTTTAAGTAATCTACTAAAATTTCTGAGCTTTTTTTTGCAAAGTGCTTTCCTTTTTTTATATCCTTTTCGTATTGTGTTCCTTTAAATGCAGGAATTAAAGGCCTTATTTCAATATGATAAGGAAGTTTAGAATTATCATATTTGTTTCTATAAAATATATAGTCTTTTTCTTTACAGTAAATTACTGCGGGTGCATTTAATTTGTCTTTTAGGCGTTGAATTAAATGAGGGTGTTTTTTTTCTATTTGGTTTACACCTTTTTTTACATTATCTCTTTCAAGCCCATATTTAACTATTGCTTCAGCAGCAATTAATTCGCCTTCAATTTGGTTATTTCCTTTTTTTGTTAATGGATTTTTTAAACTTTTGAGGGTTTTGTGATATTCTACATAACTGGATTTGTCTCTAAGTTTTCTAAAAAGGGAGTATAAATCTAAGCTTTGCATTTCAGTAGAAAATTCATCAAGTTTATTTCCAAGAGTTGCTTCTAAGTGTCGAATTCTTGCATTTTTTGCAAATATCATAGAATCAAATATATTAATGAATTCTGAGAAATCTTTTAAGCTAACATATTCGTTAAGACCGATAAATAAATTTTCTTGATCATTTTTATAAATAGTATATATTAAATTACATACATCTTGTCTTCTCAGTGCTATTGGCGGTTTTTGTTCTTTTGTTTCAAATAAGTTTAATTGTTTCATTTAAACCTCTAGTTAGGTGTTATAATGGGTTTAAAACAAAGTCATTTATAAATCTTTCTCTTTTTGTCACTCTTTAGTGATATATAACATTAAAATAGAGAAAGGCTTATTGTTTGACTTATGGATAGGTTTGATAAGGTTTTGAAGGATATAAAAAACATAAAAATTCAAGGTGCTGAGAATGTGGCTAAAGAAGGCATAAAATTACTTCTTTTAAAAAACGATTCTACATCAGTTAAACAAATTATTAATGTAAGACCTACTGAGCCTGCGTTGAAAAATGCAATTAGATTTGTGCTTGGTTTTAAAGATAAAAAAGCAGGTGTTAAATTAGCATTAAAACATTTTGAAAGTACAAATTCTGAAATTGTTAAACAAGGCTCAAAATTAATAAAAAATAATTCTGTGGTTTTTACACATTGTCATAGTTCTACAGTTATTAAAATTTTAAAGCAAGCCAAAAAGCAAGGCAAAAAGTTTGAAGTTTATAGTTCTGAAACAAGACCTTTATTTCAGGGAAGAAAAACGGTTTTAGAATTGATGAAAGCCGAGATTAAAGTTACTTCTTTTGTGGATTCTGCGTTTTTGTCAGTTGTAAAATCAGTTAAAAATAAAAATATTATTATGATTGTGGGAACTGATGCTGTTTTGAAAGATGGGTCTATAATAAATAAAATTGGAACTGGAATGTTTGCTGAAATTTGTTATGATAATAAAATTCCTGTCTATGCGGCTTTAGATTCTTGGAAATATGCAGGACATATAAAAATTGAAGAAAGAAACTATAAGGAAATTTGGAGAAAAGCTCCTAAACGAATAAAAATAAGAGATCCTGCATTTGAAAAAGTAGATGTTAAATTTGTTAAAGGTATAATTTCTGAGTTTGGAATATTAAAACCAAAACAATTTGTTAAAAAAGCAAAAAAAGAATTGAAGGGATTTTAATGAAAATAAATGGTTTGATTTGTTTTGATATGGATGAAACTCTTATTTGGAGTGATAAAGCACATATACTTGCATTTAATCAAGCTTTTGTTGCACACGGTTTAAAAGCAATTCCTTATAAAAGATTTGAAAAAGAATTAAATGGTGATGAAACTATTTTAATTTTAAAAAGATTATATCCTCAATTAAGTCCTAAAGAAATAAAAAAAATAAGAGAAGAAAAAAAAGAAAATATAATTCATGACACTGTAAAATATGTTAAGGTTATACCTGGGGTAATAAAAACCTTGAAAATTTTAAAAAAAAGAGGATATGAATTGGCTATTATTTCTAATTGCAGACACGCTGAAATAATTACTATATTAAAATATGCTAAATTATCAATTAAACTTTTTGATAAAATAATAGGTAAGGATGAGGTTAGACATCCAAAACCTTATCCCGATGAAATATTTAAAGCCGAAAGATTATTGCATCACAAGGTGGATTTTATGGTTGGAGATAGTTTAAATGATATTAAAGCTGCAAAAAGGGCTAAAGTGGAAGTTATTTCTGTTGCATCCGGAAATGTTTCTAAAGCTAAACTGAGAAAGGCTAAACCTAACCACTTAATACTTCATTTAAGTGAGATGTTAAAAATAGTAAAATAAGATAAAATATATAAATAGGCTAACTGACCATTAATAAAAGAGGTCTACAATTTGAAAAGTAAAGTAAAATCAAAAAAAAATAAAACGGGTAATTCTGTAAAAATTAAGAAGTTAGTTACAAGTTTAAATGATAAACAAAAAAATTATGTTAATCTTAAATTAAAAAATCCGACTAATGGAACATATCTACTAACTGTTTCTCATTTAATTCCGGGAAAGGGATTAAATATTCTGCAGGCTGCAGCTGAAGTTGCTGCAGAATCTTCAACTGGAACCAATTTTAGAGTAAAAACTGAAACTGCTTTTTCAAGAGAGTTAAATGCTTTAGTTTATAAAATTGATTTAAGTAAAAATTTGGTATGGATTGCATATCCTTGGAGAATTTTTGATAGGGGGGGAAATGTTCAAAATATTTTAACTTTTATTGTTGGTAATGTTTTGGGTATGAAAGAAATTTCTGCATTAAAAATGTTAGATATTTGGTTTCCTGCAGCGATGTTAGAACAATACGCTGGCCCTTCTTATACTTTAGATGATATGAGAAAATATTTACAAGTTTATGATAGGCCCATTTTAGGAACTATAATCAAACCTAAGATTGGATTAACTGCTTCTGAGTATGCTGAGGTGTGTTATGATTTTTGGTCGGGTGGTGGAGATTTTGTAAAGAATGATGAACCTCAAGCAAATCAAGATTTTTGTGAGTATCGACTTATGGTCAAGTTTGTAAAAAAAGCTATGAATAAGGCGGTTAAAGAAACAGGGCATAAAAAAATTCATTCATTTAATGTTTCTTCTCCTGATTTTGATGAAATGATAAGAAGATGTGAATTAATCAGAAAAGTAGGTTTTGAAAAAGGGAGTTATGCATTTTTAATTGATGGTATCACTGCTGGATGGATGGCTGTTCAGACTTTAAGAAGAAGATATCCTGATGTTTTTATACATTTTCATAGGGCAAGTCATGGAGCGTATACAAGACCAGAAAATCCCATTGGCTATTCTGTCTTAGTTTTATCTAAATTTGCACGATTAGCCGGTGCATCTGGAATACATACTGGAACAGCAGGTATTGGAAAAATGGAAGGTTCAGTAGAAGAAGACGTTACTGCTGCAAAAGAAATATTGCATTTAGTTGCACAAGGACATTTCTTTAAACAGAGTTGGGCAGAAATTCCTGACAATGATAAACAAGCCATTGAGCTGGCTAAACAAGATAATATGCATCACGTGATTTTAGAAGAGGATTCTTGGAGAGGTATGAAAAAATGTTGTCCTATAATTTCTGGAGGATTAAATCCGGTGAAATTAAAACCTTTTATTGAGGTTATGGGCGAAGTTAATTTCATTACAACTATGGGTGCAGGATGCCATGCACATCCAAAAGGAACAACTGCAGGTGCTAAAGCTTTAGTTCAATCTTGTGAAGCTTATTTAAAAGGAATAGATATTTATGAATATGCGAAAACCCATAAAGAATTGAAAGAAGCAATAGATTTTTTTACTAATAAAAGCAAGCATATTAAGAAAATAGATACCGCAAAAGCTTAGCTATTTATCTCTTAATTCTACTTTTGTAATTTCAAGAGCGCCCGTGCAAGAATTTTCCATATTTGTTTTTGAACTTTTAATTATAATTTGTTTTTTGAACATTGGTGCATCTAAGACTAGAGATTCATATTCTCCCCCTTCTCCAGCAAGGTGCATTTTTGTCCCTAAATTTAAATTTCTTAGTTCTGTAAGAGTATTTCTATTGATTTCTTTCCCTAACCAAGACTCATTTAATCCGTCTGCAGCAATTCCAACAATTATTGCCTTAAATTTTCTTAGAATTAACTCTTGCATATAGTCTTCATGATTGATGTTCCATAAGGGGGCAATACTTTTCAAATCTAATTTTCTACAAACATCATCAACTCTATTTTTCTGATAGGTTGATTGAATTGCACCTGAAACTATACCTTCAACTTTGTATTTATTTTTAACTATGCTTAGAATGTTATACAACTCATTTAATTCTTCTTCTTTTTTTCCTGGGGAAATCATACTTACATAAATAAAACCCATTGCTTTTGCTTGTAATTCTGTTAGTTTGATATTTGGATAATGAAACATATAACTTTCCTTATTTTCTGGAAGAATGCTAACTAGACAAGCTATTTCATGTTCTTGCTTTTGTGCTTGATATATGCTAAAGCAAGAGTCTTTCCCACCTGAAAATAAAACTGCTACTTTCATAGGGGGTTAGAGAACAGAGAGGTATAAAAACCTTTATATATTTAATAAATGTTTTATAAAGAATGCAGGAAAAAAAAGGGTGGATATCTATTTTAGCTTATTTAGCTATACTTATTATATCTTTTTTTGTAATTAGGCCATATATTACAGCTTTACTAACTGCTTTTGTATTTTCTTATTTAACTTTGCCCTTACATAATTTTTTAAAGAAGAAAATAAAATCTAATTCAATAAGTGCTTTTATTGTTACTTGTTTAGCTGTTGTAGTTTTAATAGTCCCCACTTATTTTATTGCAAGAGAGTTAGTAAACCAATCTCTTAGGATATATAATATCATTATGGGCAATGATGCCCTCCAATTATTTATGGGACAATTTGGAATAAATCTTGAGACAATAACTGGTGCTTTAACGCAGAAAGTTTATGATTCAGCTATTTTAATTGCAAAATCTTTGCCTCAACAGATTTTGGGTTTTGTAATTGCAATCTTGTTTATGTATTACTTTTTAAGAGACCACGATAAACTTTTAGAAGGATTGAAATCTATTATACCTTTACATAAAGAGCATAAAGAATCTTTGTTCTTAAGTTTTAAGAATGTAACCAATTCAGTAATTTATGGTCTAGTTTTTACAGGTATTTTAGAAGCAGTTTTACTAACTATAGTGTTTTATATTTTTAAAGTTGAAGCACCTTTATTTTGGGGTTTGATAGTTTTTGTTTTAGCTTTGCTGCCTTTATTGGGACCGACTTTAGTTTGGATTCCAATTGTGATTGTTAAGTATATTTCTGGAGATATTGTTGGGGCAGTAGCAATAGGCTTGTTTGGTATATTTATTATGTCTACTATTGAAAATATAATAAGGCCAAAAATAATTGGAGATAGAGCAGGAATACATCCCGGATTAATATTGTTGGGAGTTATGGGAGGAATATCTTTGTTTGGATTTATAGGCATAATTATAGGCCCTTTAATGTTGAGCTTTGGTTTAGAAATTTTAAAATTTTATGGTAAGTGGAGATAATTCAAGGGCAATCTAACATGAAACTAAAAGTAAATGTTTTAGATGTTAAAACTGGGGGACCCCTGATAGTTGTTATTCCTAAGAAAGAAGCAATTAAACAAGACTTACATCCATTAAATAGGGTTAAATTAAAATATAAAAATAAAGAAGTAATTGTAGTTGTAGATATAATTGAAAATTCTGTTAAGCCAAATCATATGATTATATATAAAGAAGTTGCAGATTTGTTAGGTGTTAAAAAAAATAATTTAGTGGAATTAATTTATGAACCTGCTCCAAGTTCTGTTGAATATATTCTTGAAAAATTAAAAGGAGAAAAATTAAATTGTGAAAAAATAAATACTATAATCAAAGATTTATTGTCAAATAGATTAAGTGAAGTTGAATTAACTTATTTTATTGCTGCTTGTTACCCTGATAAATTAAGCAATGACGAGATTTATTGTTTGACTAAAGCAATAGTTGAAAATGGTAAAAAATTAAATCTTGGAAAGAAAATGGTTTTAGACAAACATTGTATTGGAGGTATTCCAGGAAATAGAACTACAATGGTTGTTGTTCCTATCATTGCGTCATTAGGTTATACTATTCCTAAGACTTCTTCAAGAGCAATAAGTTCACCAAGTGGAACTGCAGATACAATGGAGGCTTTAGCTAAAGTTGAATTTACTGCAGATGAAATTACTAAAATAATTAAAAAAACTAATTCGTGTATTGCTTGGGGTGGTGCAATGAATTTAGCTGCTGCAGATGATAAATTAATAAGATTAAGACATCCATTAAGTTTAGATCCTGAAGGGATGTTAGTTGCTTCTATTATGGCCAAGAAATTGGCTGTTGGATCTACACATGTTCTAATTGATGTTCCTATCGGGTTAAAAGCAAAAATACAAAACTTAAAACAAGGAAAATCTTTGAAAAAGAAATTTTTAATGATTGCAAAAAAGTTTAATATTAAAATGAGGGTGGTTTTTACAAATGGTATTAATCCTATTGGTTACGGTGTGGGTCCTGTATTGGAAGCCAAAGATGTTTTAGAAACTTTAAGAGGAGAGGGGCCTAAAGATTTAAGAGAGAAATCTATAGAATTAGCAACTAAATTGTTAGAATTAGTCGGACATAGAAATCCCAAAGAATCAGTTGAATATGTTTTGAATAGTGGTTTGGCTTATAAAAAGATGTGTGAAATAATAAACGCCCAGGATGGAAAGATTACAGATCCTAACAAATTAAAAGTTGGGGAATATAAAAAAGAATTTTATGCTGAAAGAACAGGAAAAATAAATTCATTTAATATGAAAACCATAAAAACTATTGCGAGAATTGCAGGTGCTCCAGTTGATAAAGGTGCAGGTATTTTGTTAAATGTTATAATAAATCAAGAAGTAGTTAGGGGAGATAAAATATTCACTATTTATTCTGAAAGTCAAGATAAATTAAAACAAGCAATTTGGACTTTAAAATATATGAAAAAATTAGTTGAAGTTAAATAGAATATTAAAATAAATTAAATAAAAAAGAAGTCTTACCTTCTTTTCTTCTTTTTTGGTTTTGATGATTTCTTTTTTGCTGCACGCATATCAAGTGCTAAATCCTTTTCAATTAACTTTTCTTGATGCATTAATACACGAACAATCTTCTCATCTATAACATCAATTTTTGTTTCAAGAACAAATATTCTTCTCAGGGCATAAATCATCCCAGCCACAGCTCCAAGTAGAACATAAAGTATGAGTGCTATGTTAGTTTCCATTAAATCACCTCTAATTGTGTTATATTTAGATTATATGCTTTAAATAATTTGTTCACTATTTTAAAAGAGTATCATTTTAGATTTTAATTTAGTTATATAAAAAAGGTTTTTATAGTAGTGATTATTTTAAAGAATATGTTGAAATATAGGGGGCTAACTAATAAACAAGCTGAAAATAATTTAAAACAGTATGGCTTTAATGAACTAAAAGAAATTTCTAAAAAAACTCCATTAAATATTTTATTTAAACAAGTTAGAAACAATTTTGTTATTTATTTAATTTTGTTTGCAACTATTATCTCTTTTTTTGTTGGTAAATATGTTACTGCTTATACTTTAATTTTTGTAATTTTAATGGTTGTAGCAGTAGGATTTGTACAAGAGTATAGATCTGAAAAAGCTATAGCTGCTTTAAAAGGTATGTTGGTTCCAGTTTCTTTAGTAATAAGAAAGGGTAAGGAGCAAGAAATATTTTCTAAACATATTGTTCCAGGAGATATTTTAATTTTAAGGAATGGTGAAAAAATTCCGGCAGATTGTTTGGTTTTAGAAGAAATGGAACTCAGAGTTAATGAATCTATTTTAACTGGTGAATCTAAGGATGTAACTAAAAAAGTTAGTAGTAAAAAAGAGTATACTGATGAGAATTTAGTATTTATGGGTACTTATATTGTTAATGGTAGATGTATAGTAAAAGTTATTCATACTGGAATGAATACTAAATTTGGAAATATTGCAGAATTGATTTCTACTACAGAAAAGGAACTTCCTTTACAAAATAAAATAAACAAAGTTGCAAAATATATGGCTATCATGGCAATTTTAGTTTCTGTTTTAACTGGTTTAATTATGTTTTTAAGAGCTACGAGTATTACTGAAGAAATTGTAATAAATATTCTTATTATGGTTATTGCTTTATCTGTTTCTGCATTTCCAGAAGGATTCCCGGTTGTTTTGATAACTACCTTGGCATTTGGAGCATATAAGATGGCTAAGCAGAATGCTATTGTAAATAGAATGTCTATTATTGAGACACTTGGTGAAACAACAGTTATTTGTGCTGATAAAACCGGAACTTTAACAAAAGGAGAAATGACTGTTAGAACTATTTTTGCAGATAATAATCTTTTTAAAATTACTGGAGTAGGTTATGAAGGTAAAGGAGATTTCCTTTTGGATAAACAGAAAATAGATCCTGTTAATGATGCTGTTCTGAAAAATCTTTTGTATGGGGCTGTACTGTGTAATGATGCTATAATTGAAAGAACGGGAAATGATATGGAATTTAAAACAATTGGTTCTCCTACTGAATCTGCTTTATTAGTTTTAGGTGCTAAGGCTAATTTATTTAAAGAGGATTTTAAATTTGAAAGGGTGCAAGAGTTACCTTTTAATTCTGATAGAAAAATGATGTCTGTTTTATGTCAGAAAGGTAAAGAGAAATTTGTTTATTCTAAGGGTGCACCTGAATTTTTATTAAAAAAATGTAAGTTTATTCAAACTAAAGATGGAGTTATTGAATTAGATAATAAACAGAAGAAAAAAATTAATTCTATTACTAAAAAAATGGCTAGAAATTCTTTGAGAACTGTGGGATTGGCTTATAAAACTATGAAAACTTTTACAAAAGATCATTTTGAAGAAGATTTGATATTTGTAGGTTTAGTTGGAATGGAAGATCCTGCACGTGAGGAAGTTAAAGAATCTATTGAAACTTGTAAAAATGCGGGAATTAAAGTAAAAATGATTACAGGAGATAATAAAGAAACTGCAAAATCTATTGCCAAAGAAATTGGTTTAGTTGGAGATTTAATCGAAGGTTATGACTTAGATAAATTAACTGATGATGAGCTTGCTAAATCTATCAATAAAATAGTTATTTTTGCAAGAGTTAAACCTGAACATAAACTGAGGATTGTTAGTGCTTTGAAAGCAAATGGGGAGATTGTAACTATGACCGGGGATGGAGTTAATGATGCCCCTGCATTAAAAGATGCGCATATAGGGATTGCAATGGGTAAAAATGGAACTGATGTTTCTAGGTCTGTTGCAGACTTAACATTGAAAGATGATAATTTTCATACTATTGTTGTTGCAATAAGAGAAGGTAGAACTATATTTAAAAATATAAGAAAGTTTGTGACTTATCAATTGTCTTGTAATTGTGCTGAATTATCTATTTTATTTTTTGGTGTATTATTATCTCCTTTGTTGGGTTGGGAAGCGCCGTTGTTATTATCTTTACAGATTTTATTTATGAACTTAGTAACAGATGATCTTCCTGCAATTACTCTTGGTTTAAATCCCACATCAAGGGATATAATGAATGAATCTCCTAGAAGAAATTCAGAAATATTAAATAAGAAATTAATTGCCTTATTAGTCTTTAATGGAGCATTATTAGCTGGACTGACTTTAATTTCCTACTACTTATCGTTTAACTTATTTGGTGAGAATACAGAATACTCTAGAACTGTCGCTTTATTTTCTCTAATTGGTTTAGAAATTGTTTCAGCATTTAATTTTAGATCTTTAAGAAAAAAAGTATTAACTAGGAGTCCGTTAGTAAATCCTTATTTATTTTATGCTTCTTTGATATCTTTAGCTGCAACTTTTATTATAATTTATACTCCTGTAAATAAAATCTTTGGAACTATACCTTTGAGATTGGAAGGATTTATTATTATGGTTGGATTATCTTTACTTTTAATTTTAATATTTGATTTACTTAAATATGCCAATTCTAAATTAAAATTCTTTGATGTAGAGCATATATAGATTAAATTATTAAAAGAAATTTTACTCTAAAATCTTTTCCATCATTAATGCAAATGCTGGTCTTGTAATAAGAACACCGATTGTGATTCCAACTATTGTTGTGAATGCAAATCCTCTTAATAATCCTGCTGCTGTGTTCCATAAAGGTATCATTGCAACAAAGGTTGTACAATAAGCAGTAAGTATAATTCCAAATGCTCTTTTTATTTTTTGTTTCCAACTTAATGTTTCTTTTTTATCTTTACCTGAAAGAAGTTCATCTGTAATAACTATTTGATCATCTATGCCTGTTCCAATAGAAGCAACAAATCCCGCTATAGACGGTAAGTCTAAATTCCATTTAAATAATGCTGCAAATCCAAGCACGATTAATAATTCACTAAATAAGTTAATTGCAATTGGAATTAATAATTTTAATTTTCTATATCTAATATATACAACTGCAAGAACACCTAAGAATGCGAGTACTCCAATTAATAAAGCATTTTTAGTAAATTGTTCCCCCATAATAGGACTAACTTCTTCGAGACTTACAATTTCCATTTCAAAGGGTAAGCTTCCTGTAATCATTACTGTTTGAAGTCTATTCATTTCTGCAAGTGCATTTTGCATTGCTGTTTGACTTGTTTTTCCAACTCCTGGTCCAGAAATTGAAATGCTTTGGCTAGGGTTTCCTTTTAAGTCTTTTCCAATGTTTAAGCTGCTTACAAATCTTCCATCCAAATATAAATCTAAAGTTTCATTAACATAAGTTCCAGTTTCTTTTGTTACTAAATCTAAATCTTTAGTAATTGCTGCTTGTTTTTGTGCGGCTTCTTCACTTAACCGTATTGCAAATTCAAAGTTACAAATATACTCGTTTTGTGCAGTTTGACCACAACTTTGTATTCCTGCGCATGAACCATCTCCTCTACAAACATATCTTATATCTCTTTTTTCTCCTGTAAATACTAAATCATCTCCGATTCTTGCTTCGAATTTACCTTGTTTTGCAACAAATTCTTCAATCTCTTCTTTTGTTGCACCCGCTAGTTCTATTGAGATATAATGATTATTTAGGTTATCAGAAACAGATCTTATTTTCATTTCTCTTAAACCATAAATATTTAGTTTATTAGTAAGAATTTCAATCATAAGAGTAAGATTTTCTTCAGAAACTTCTTCAGTAGGTTTCAAAATAACTCTTGCACCGCCATCTAAATCAAGTCCTTTCTTAATATTTGATGAACTTACTTGTTTTACTTTTATTGAAGGCACCTTAGTTATTAAAAGAGAATAATCTTTTTTAGTTGTTGAGATTTCTAATTTTGAATAAGGTAAAATATCATAATAATGGTTTATAAAATCTTGTTCTAAATTGATTTCATAACTATCTATTTTTTTGATTATAGAATTGTTTTCAAGACCTTGGATTTTTGAATTTATAACTGTAAGATTTTTTAATTCAAATCCTAATTCTCCTTTAGAAGTATAAGTTACTGTAGACTTATCCGTAATAATTATTATTTCTTTTTTAGGTATTTTTATTGATTCTAAAGCAGATTCAAAGTCTTTAATATCTTTTATTTCTAGATTATTTACAGATCTTATTATATCTCCCGAAGTTATTCCTGCATCTTTAATAATTTCATCTGAATAAGTAACTTCAACGCCTAAGGTGTTTAATCTTGGGGAGATTGAAAGTATAGCTATGATTAAGAAAAATATCAAAATCCATACTCTTAATGTTAAATATTTTTTTAGTGACATTTTATTCTATATGTTTTTTTTCAGCATACCATTTTAGTAATGATGCATTTTGTAAATATGTTATAAAAATATCTAGGGTTAGGCCTATAATCATAATTAAAAAGATTTGTTTGAAGATTTCAATGTTAGTAAATATATAACCAATTAAAACAGCAATGATACTAGTTATAGTCATAAATATTCCTGTTTTAAATGAACTTAAAAGTTTTTGATTTACTGTACCTTCTCCTTTTCTTTTTAGAACTTTAGTATTCATTAAGATATCTGTATCAACACTATAACCAATAAGTAAGAGGATAGAAGCCATACTTCCAAGTGAAAGTTTCATGCCTATTAAATCTACAACTGCGATTGTCCCAATTATATCTATAAATGCGCAAGATACAACGGCTATACTAGGGATAAAAGATTTATAAGTTATAAAAACAACAATTGCCATAAATACAAATGCGATAAGCATTGACATGAATATTTCTTTGTAAGTTGATTCTCCTAAAATTGCACTTGTTTTTTTAATACTATAGTTATCTTTTGTTAATTCAATACCTTTTGCTTTAATCTTTTCGAGAACTATATTTTCATCTACATTTTCTCCTGCTTCTATTTCAAATCTTTGGGCTTTAGTTAATGCATCAATACCTGATCTTACAAATATATCTTGATTTACTTCTTTTCTTAGATAATCTTCAAGTTCTTGTCTATCTATATTTTGGATATTAATAATAGATATAGCGCTTCCACCTTGTAGGCTTACATCTCTTTGGAAAAATGAACCATATTTTTGATAGTTTAAGCCTATGATTAATAAGGAGCTAAGTAGTATAAGAAGGGGTATAATCATGAATTTTTTATAATTCTTGTTGTAAAACTCTTCAAATTTCATTATTCATCGAAAAAAGCTTATATTTAAATAACTTTTTATAATCCTTTATAAAGTTAAGGTTAATAATAAAAAGATAATATGAAAATAGAAGTTTTAAGGCTGACACATAGGAAAAATAGAGATATAAGAGTAAGTACTCATTGTTGTTTGGTTTCTAGAGCTTTTGGTGTTTCTAAGATATATTATACTGGAGATAAAGATGAAGGTCTTGAGAAAACTGTTAAAAACGTTAATGGTAATTGGGGTTCTAAATTTTCTGTTGAATATGTTGGTGAAAGCTTAAATAATACTTTGAGATTGATTTCTTTGAAAAAGAAACAAGGTTTTCGTATAATTCATTTAACAATGTATGGTCTAGAGTTTGAAAAAAGTGTAAAATTGTTAAAGAAATTAAAAAAATTGTTTATTGTTGTTGGTTCTGAAAAAGTGGATTCAGAAATTTATAAAATTGCAGATTATAATTTAAGTGTTGCAAATCAACCGCATTCAGAAATTGCTGCATTGGCTGTTTTAGTTTATGAATTAAACAACAGAAAGTTTGTAAAGATAAAAGGCAAGATTAAAATTAAACCTTCAAATAGATTAAAGATAGTTGAAAATAATTAAAAAAGAGTTAAATAACAGCAATATTTAAATATAAAGAGTTTATAAATAAGATAATAAAGGGGTGCAATGAATGAAGTTAAATAGTTTTATTTTGCTATTAGTTACTTTGTTATTTATACCTCTGGTTTGCGCAAGTTCTGTTGATCTAAAATTAGATACTGTAAATTATGGTCCAAGTTCTGAATTAGATGGTTATATTGTTTTGCCTAAAGGAGAATATACTAAAGATACGGTTATAGAATTAAGTACAAATGATAATACATATACTAAAAAATTATCTGATGTTCTTGTTTGTGGAGATTATGATAAATGCACATCTATAAGTGAGATGTATACTTCTAGTGAAGAAGTTTTCTCTCCTGAGATTCAAACTTCTGGTTTGCTAGTTGGTATTAAAAAGAAAAAAGGAGAAGAAATTGATACTTCAAAAGTAGCTAAATTTAATATTTCAAGTTTAAGTCCTTTTGCTAAATCGGTTGCAGCAAATGTTGGTAATGATTTAGACACAGAATGGAAATACTTTGGTAAATCTGTAGAAGGGCAATGGGAGTCTACTCAAATTCCAAACGGGGTAGACGATACTTTTGAGAATAAAGCAGAGATATCTTCTAATTTTGGATCATGCCAATTATTTGATGTGGGAGAAACAGATAAAATTCAGGTTTATGGATATGTCTCTGGTAATGGAATTATTATGACTCCATCAGTTTATGATTATAGTAATAATAAAAGTCTTGTAGCTTTAGCTAATATTAAAGAGGCCATATGTGAAAAATCTACTTCTTCATTTTATTGGACAGAATGTAATTTAACTTTTAATAGGCCTATAAACTCTAAATATCTCTTTTGTTTAACTTCTTCAGCTGGAGGATATATTTCATATAAAGAAAGTGATAGTTTGGGTTATAGATGTACTTTGAGTGGTGGATGTATTTTATCTGGAAAAAATTATTTTATAAAAATGAAACCTCAAAAATATGATAATACATTAAAAACTGAAGAAGAATATTCTGTAGCCAACACGGGTTTTACAGAACCGTTTTATCAAAGTCTAAAAACTTATTATTGTCCTAAAAATGCAGACTGTGTTATCCCTATTAATATTACTTTTAATCAAAATGAGAATAGTAAAGTAATCTTATCTAAATTAGAAGTTTCAATTATAGAATCTGATGGCTTAAGTAAAATTATAAGAAATAAGTTTGTTACTAATCTTCAAAGTACACAGCCTAAATTTGTTTTTAGTGATGATTTAAATTTACCTTTATCTAAGTTTGGAATAACTCTTCCAAGTAAATATGGCTCTTATGAATTAAAAGCTTATTTTTCTGGAGAAAATGATGAGATTAAATATACTATTACAAAAGTTCCTACTGTAAGTATAACTGCTCCTGCAACAGCTTTTACAGGACAAAATTTGAGTTTAAGTGCAAATATTACTTTAGTTGATAATGTTGAAATTGATAGTTATTTATGGAACTTTAGCGAGGGTGATGAATCTACTGAAGCAATAGGTGTACATACTTATTCAGATGAAGGAACTTATAAAGTAACTTTAACAGTTAAAGATAAACAACAAAGAAAAGGCATTGGAAGTGTTTTAATTAATGTAAATAACCCTGAAAATGTAACTGATGAATTAATTAATCAAACTTTAAATTTATTAAATGGATTAGAAAAGGAGATAAACAGTAATAAAACTGCAGGATTAAAAGAAGCTTATTATGATTTAGGCTTAAGTGATTATGTTGCAGAATCAAAATCAAAAATAAAAATAATACAATCAAGAATTAATAGTAGTTTAACTGACTCACAAAAAGCAGTTATTTACCAAGAAGTTTCAAAAGATTTGACAGATATAAGAAATAATTTAGTTTTAGGATTCAGTGTTTCAGAGTCTAAGTCTTTGACTTATGAGAATAATATTTTACCTGCAAATTTTCAGACAAGTTTGGTAAATTCAGGAGATTTTTTGAGTGTTTTGAAAGAAAATACTAATTTGAAAGTTGAATCTACTGCAAGAAAGATAAAATTAAATTATTTAAATGGAAATTCAGACGAATTTATATTAATAACTAAAGATTTGAGTAGTTCTAAAAAATTACAAGGAAGTTATTATGAGATTTTTCCTACAGATGTGACTTTTGAAGGAATGACTTTGGGTGTATCAGAAAAAGAGGGTAATAATCTTAAACTAAAAGAGATTGCTTTACCTGAGAAAGTAGCTTATAAAGTTAAGGGTGGATTAGTTTCAAGACTAGATATGTTTTATACTTTATATATTCCAAGTTCTATATCTTCAGTTAATAGTTATATTGGTGGAGAAGACTTTGTTTGTGGAAATAGTGCTTGTGAAGATGGAGAAGATAATATTCTTTGCCCACAAGATTGTGTGTGTGGAGATGGAAAATGTGATATAACTGAAATGGATTCATGTTCTGAAGATTGTAGTAGTGGATTTAGTTTGAAGGGGACAAATTTAATAGTATTAGTTATAGCGGTTGTAATATTATTGGGTGCAGTAGGATTTGCAATTTTATACCCTCAATTAACAAAGCCAAAAAGTAAACCTTCTACAAGTGTATTAAATACTACTCAATTAAACACTTTGTTACAATATCTTAGAAGTTCTGAAAAATTAAGAGTTCCAATATCTAAGGTAAGACAGAATCTTTTATCAAAAGGATGGAAACCTCAACAAATAGACGAAGCCATACAAAAATATGCGAATTCAAAAAAACAAAATCCTTCTTTTTCAAGCAGATTTAAATAAAAACCTTTATAAATCTTTTAACCCAGTTATATTCTTAAGCATCGGTCGTATAATGGTTAGTATTTCAGCCTTCCAAGCTGATAATCTGGGTTCGAGTCCCAGCCGATGCATATATGCAGGATACAATACTTGTATTTTGTGCTCATTCAGATGATGAGATTTTAGGGATGGGTGGCACAATTGCGAATTATATTAAAGATGATAAAAAGGTAGTTACAATTATTTTTTCTAAAGGTGAGAAAAGTGTTCCTTGGTTAAATGAAAAATATTTAGCAAATTTAAGGAAAAAAGAAGCACATAAAATAAATGATGAAATTGGTCAGAGAGAGATTATATTTCTTGAGTTGAAAGATTTTGAGTTAGTAAGACAAATTGAAAAGGAAAATATAAAAGAAAGAATTAAAAAAATTATTTTGAAGTATAAACCTGTAAAAATATTTACACACTCTCCAGATTATCATTTAGATCATAGAACTGTTTTTAAAACAATGTTAGAAGTTGTTGATAGTTTAGATAAAAGATATCCTGTATATACTTTTGATGTGTGGAAAATGATTGATGCTCCACAGAATATGCCTAAATTATACATTAATATAACAAAAACCTTTTCAAGCAAAATTAACGCTTTAAAACAGTTTAAAAGCCAATTATTGTTTAGTATATATCCTTTGATGCCTTCGATGTATTTTAAGGCTATTTATAATGGTTATAAAAACAAATGCAAATATGCTGAATTGTTTTATAAGGTAAGATAATGATTAAAAATAAATTAATTATCTCAACAGGTGTAGGATATGGACATGTTACAAGAGATCAAGCTATTGCAGAAAAATTGAGTGGAAAAATCTTTTTTGCAGGATATGGTTGTTCTTATAATTATCTTAAAGCTTTTTATCCAACTATAAAAATTTCTGGAATAAGATTTTCAGATGCAAGGAATATATTAAAATTTAGAAAATTATTTATCCCCGCGAATTTTGTTTCTCTGTTTTATTCTATTTTTGATTATTTTAGGTTGAGAAAATTAATTAAAAAAGAAAATATTAAGGTTATAATTTCTGATAATGAGCCTATTGCAAAGTTTTTAAGCAAAAAAGGAGAAATTAAATCAGTTTTAATTCATAATCAAAATTTGAAAGGTTTGTGGAAGATAATTAAAGGAGATTATAATTCTGATATGAGACTTTTAGCAAAACTTACTAAATCATTAATTGAATGGGGACATAAAAATGCAGATTTAGTTATTACCCCTTCTTTATTGGGAAAGACAGAGCATAAAGGCAGATATTATTCTGTTGGTTCGATTGTAAGAAAAAGTGAAAATAAGGTGTCCAATAATGCGATACTAGTTATGCTTGGAGGTTCAAGATTTGGTTTGTTTATGGCTGATAAGATAATTAAGCTTGCTGAAGAGTTGAATGAGCAGTTTATTATTTTTGGGTATAAAGAAGATTTAGGTTTGAAAAATGTTAAAGCCTTTAAGTTTAATCCAAATTTCATAGACTATTTAAAAGACGCAAAAGCAGTTATTTCTTTATCAGGACATTCTGCAATTTCTGAATGTTTAGTTCATAAAAAAGCTTGTTTGATTTTACCTATACAAAACCATGTTGAGCAATATTTAAATGCTAAAACTGTTGAGAAAATATATCCTGTGATTTATACTGAACCGAGTGAGAAAGAATTAAAACGACAAATTAAACTTTTGTTAAAGAATAGAACTAAAATTGAAAATAAGATTAAAAAATTAAGATTAAAAGAAGGAACTGAACTAGCTGCAGAATTGATTAATAACCTTTAACCATTTTTCTGGGTTTCTTTTTAGCATAGATTCTAATGAGTAAATTACTATTTCTTCTAGACCTAAATTGTTTAGAACTTCTAAATCTTTTTTTAAGTAAGTTTCATCTGGATAAACTCCTTCATTTTTTAGGATTCCTTTGCCTATAAGTCCTACTGAAGCTCTTAATAGGGGATATTGCTTTTTATAAGATTTAATATAAATTGTGTTAATTTTTCTTAAGAAAGGTATGAAAAGTTTACCTTCAATTGTATTATAAAACATCACATTTTTAGTAATATTTTTGTTTTCATAATAACAACCTGTTTTTTTAAGATAAAATTTTGGTGCTAAAAATTCATTCAACATTATTTTATTATCCTTTGATATTTCTGAAATTGTTTTGTGTAAGTATTCTGAATTTTGATATTTCATAAAGTAAAGTTTGATAATGTAGAAGAGCATTTTGAGATTAGAATATTTAAATTTCGGAATTGGTGGTTCTAAATCTATTTTTATGTTTAGATTTTTATACTTTTTTAGTTTTGTAATTTCTTCTTTAGGTGTTGCTCCTGAAAACCAGTAACCTTTTTCTTTTGGAATTATAATCCAAATTCCTATTTCATCGTGCTTATCTAATTGAGAAGAATACTTTTTATATTCTGTTAAAGATTGGGAAGCAATATAAACACCTGTTTTACATTTAAGTTTTTTTAAGTATTTGTTTGCTTTTTTCCAGTCTACTTGATTTGGAAATTCTGACCAGAATAACACTTTTTTAAACATTTATATTAAGTTTTATTGGGGGTTAATTAACTTTACGGGCCCAGCAGGATTTGAACCTGCGACCTACAGATTAGGAATCTGCTACGCTATCCAGGCTGCGCCATGGGCCCACAATCCATATTTAGTTGTTTAATTTATAAAAGTTATTTAATTTAATATGTTAAATTCTAATCTCTTAATTTTACTCTAATTTAATGTGTTAAAAAAGAAAGGTTTATATACGTTTAAATTTAATAAGGTAAATAATGAATAAAAATATCCTTAAACAAGGTATAAACGAGTTTATCGAAGGGGGATTAGATGAAGAAAATAAACAAAGGTTCAGACTTGCAGTCACAGCTTATTTTAAGGCAATTTCGCAAATATGCGATTTAATATTATTTGAAAAGATAGGGTTTATGCCTAAAAATCATAGTGAAAGATTTAGAATATTAGAAAAAAATAACAAGGAGCTTTATTTTTTGGTGGATACTACCTTTAAAATGTATAGAGATACATATTCAAAAGAAATGGATAAGGAGTTATGTAAAAAAATAAGAAATGAAATATCAAAAATTATTGCAATTTCAGGAATTAGAGAAGATTTCCAAGAGATTATACAAAAAATATCGAGAAAAAATAGTTGATATTTTTCTTTTTGGATCTTGTGTTAAAGGGAAATTACGTCCTAATGATCTAGACTTAGCTGTACTATTTAAAAATTCAGATTCTCAATTTTCGCAAAAGATTTATTCTGAATTTAAAAAAGAAACTGATAAAGAGATTCACTATAATGGGTATAATATAGAAGAAATTTTTAGTTTGTCTATTTTTTCTACGCTTTTAGAAGAGGGGTATTCACTTATACATAATCGATATTTATCTGAATTAATGGGTTACGAAGCTTCAATGATATTTAATTTTAATCTTAAGAATCTTACAAAAAGTAAGAAAGTTTTATTTTCTTATGCTTTGCATGGACATAATTCGAATGAGGGGATGTTAAAGAAATTAGGTGGAAAGATTTTTGGAAAAGCAGTAGTTATTATTCCTGAATCTAAGGTTGAAGAGTTTAGAGAATTTTTCGAATTATGGGATATTGATTTTGAAGCGAAAAAAGTCTTAATTAAATAATTATATTTTAACTTCTAATTTACCTGAAGAAATCTCTTGTCCTAGACCACTCTTTTTGTGTATTCTTATTTCTGCTCTTTTTGAGAGTGTTGCAGAAAATAATAATTCATCATTTTTGTAAACATCTATATTTCTTCCTGCGAGTTCTGGTGCAAATGATAAAATAACATAACCTTTACTATTTGTTAAATTATATCTGATTGGAGCTTTTTCATTTCTTACTTCATCTTCTAATTCTCTAATATCAATTTTTATTCCAAGTTCTTTTTCTATGCCTGCAATGTGTTTTCCTTCTTTTCCAATTATTTTTGCAATTTCATCTTTAGGAACATAAACTATTGCTTTGTGATTACTAATTAATTCTGCTTTTGCTTTTCTTGAATATCTTTTGAATTCTTCTTCTAATGCTTTTGATGCAAATGTTGGCTTTTTGTTTGTTGATTCTTCTGAAACTGGAATAACTACTGTTTCTTCACCATAGCTGTATAACTCAAATTCTAATTTATTTGTTTCAAAATCTCTTACTTCTACAACTGGACGTGATAAATCTGCTTCAGTCATTCCTGTTGGAACTTTGACTGTCATAATTACACTTAGAACTTTGTCTACTAAACCGTTTTTTATGAAAACTACAGTGTCAATAATATGGGGAATAACTCCTAATTCTGTTCTTCCTAAGAATCTTTGAATTGCATCTATAGGATTAGTTGCATGAATTACGCCTATAAAACCAATTCCTGCTAATCTTAAATCTGCAAATAGTTCAAAATCTTTTGTGTTACGCATTTCATCAAATAAGGTATAATCTGGACGTGAAAGTAAAAGTATATCATGTATTTCTTGAGGTGTTCCGTGCGATATTGCATATTGAGTAATATTATCTGCTAATTGTAAATCTCTTGGAGCTTCTACTGTTTTTACTATTTTATCTTTTGAAGCGTAATGTTCTGCTAAAGCTTGTGCAAATGTTGATTTTCCTGCACCTGGAGAACCTGCAACTAACATACCTTCTGCTTGTTCTGCAATTCTCTTTTTTAATTTTTCACTAAGATTATATTCTTCTAGGTTTAATTTTTTAACTGGACGAACAGCAGTAATTTCCCAACCATCTGAGAATGGCGGTCTGGTAATAACTATTCTAAATTTTCCTAATTGTATAATTGTGCTTCCTGTACGTTCTATTTCTATAAATCCGTCTCTTCTTATTTTTGATTCTTCAATTATTTCTGTAGAGATTTCTTGAATTTCTTCTTGAGTTAATTTCTTTTTTGAGATAATCTCAAATTTCCAATTTCCTGGAAATCCTTTTTTTGCATAAGCTTCAACACCTTCTTTTAAATGTACGCTCATTGTAGTTTCATCAAAGAATTGTTCTAATTTTATCTTTTTACTTGAGATTTCTGGTTTAATGTAAATAACTGCAATTCCTTTTGCTTCTGCAACTTTGTGTTGAACTTTATCTGAAGTTATTAATGTAGAATCAGTTTCATAAGCTAATTGTCTAATAATAGCATCAATTTCACCTTCAGTAGCATATTTTATGTCTACTGCTTTTGGTCTTGTGCCTGCAAATTTGATATTATATTTTTTTAATTTCTTTATTTCTTCTAACCCCAAAAATCCAATAGATTTTCCTAGATTTGCTTGATGTTCTAATTCTGCTAGAACTGCTTCGTGTATAAGTATTTCGTCAATAATATATTCTTTTGATTCTAATTTTTTTGAGAGAATTCCTTCTATAATAATATTAGTATCAGGAACCATTCGTTCAAATTTTTCTGTTTTCACAAGTTTTAGAAAGGCTAATGTTATTTTTAAATGTTTGTTTTGTATATAATAAGCATACTCTTATAAATTTATCTCCTTTTTAATAAGTATGGTAATTTATAATCAAAAATGTATGCGATGTAAGCAGAATTATGTCTTGATTTCTTATAGAGAAAAGTTTCCTTTATGCTATGAATGTCAAAAGAAAGAGTTAAGTAAAAAGATAAAAGATCCTGAGATGAAGAAGTTTTTTGATATTCCTGAAGAATTCTATAAAAAAAGTCTATTTTTGAGAAATATTAAGATTTTTTACTTAACTCATCAGCAATTGAGTGATAAACAAATAAGTGCTTTTAAGACTGTAGTTGATAAGTTAAAAGCTGATGAAAAGGCTAAGAAAGCATTGGCTAAGGCTGAAAACGAATAGAAAGTTTTATAAATTTAACACAGATTTAATAGGGTAGGACGGTCATAGTGGTCTGTATCACCTGTTCCCATCTCGAACACAGAAGTTAAACAGGCTTACGTTCCATGTGCTACTGCACTTATGCGGGAAGCGTGGAAAGCTGTCCACCTTATTTTTCTTTAATTTTTAACTAAATTTATAAGTTAGATAATTTTAACTATTAAAATGGTAAAGCTAAATAAAAAACAGGAACAAAGAAAGATTGCTTTAGAAAGAATAAAAATTCTATTTAGCGAAGCTAAAGATAATCCTAATATGGCTAATAGATATGTTGAATTGGCAAGAAAGATTGCTATGAAAGTAAATTTAAGAATACCTTTACAATATAAAAGAAAATATTGTAGTCATTGTTATAATTATTTTAATTCTGAGAATTCAAGAACAAGAATACATAAATCACGGGTAATAAAATACTGTAATAAATGTAGAAAGTTTACTCGAATTCCTGTAAATTAATTCCATTTGTTTTTATTGTTTTGTAAGTATTCCACCATTCTTTTTTAACCCAAAGTTTTTCTTTTTTTAGAGTTGCTTCAAAACCTCTCTTTTTTAGTTCTTTAGTTACAATTCCGCCTTTATGTGGGTGTTTGTATAATCTTTGGTGTGGGCTAAAGAAGCCATGCATATAATGTACAAGTTCATGAGCTACGGTTGTATCAATAACATATTCTGGAATAAGTTCATGCATAAACAAACTATTTATTGTAATTATGGTTGTTTTATCTTTTAAAGAAATACTTCCAAATCTATTTTTACTTTTACCTTTGAATCTAATTACAACATCGTTTGATCTTGCAACTTCTGGAAATAAAAATGTCCAAATTTGATTAAGTTTGTTATTTAACCATTCATTATCGCGCATAAATTTGAGAAATTTTTTAGAATTTATAAATTTAGTCAATAAGAGTTATCGTGATGATCTAAAGATATTATTTTGATAGTATTGCCCTCTATTTTAAAGATTAATACAAAACTTCCGAAATGGATTCTTCTAAAACCTGCTAAGACATTACTTAAAGGTTTATAATGTTCTGGATTATTTATTAGTTCTAAAAGTTTTTTTTGTATTTGTAAGAATAAGGTTTTGTCTTTTTTCTTTAGTTTTTTCATTGATTTTTCAAATTCTTCACTGAATTCAATGAGATATTCCATATTATAGACCTTTTATATATTCTATTGCTTGTTTTTGGTCAAGCTTTTTAACTCCTTTCCCAGTCTTCATCCTAGATTCTATTTGAGTATATCTTTCTAAATTTTCTAGAATTACCTTTTTTCTCATTAAATCCAATATAAATTCTTGAATATTTTTATATCCTAATTCTTGATAGTATTCTTTAGAAGCGTTGAATAGATTTTTTGGTATGGTTAAACTTATTTGTTGAGTCATTTTATCTGAGTATTTTAAAGTATTTTAAAGTATTTAAATCTTTCTATAGATTTAGCTGTTTAATTAAATGAAATTTAAGAATAGTAAAAACTTAGCTTTTTTTGAATCTACCTATTGTATCCACTAGGTCAACATGTCCAAGGAATAAAGCTCTGCAACAGTATCTTTTTAATCCTAGATCGTCCATTACTTTCTTTTTGCTTTCTCCTTTTTTGATTCTTCTATTGTATTCTTCCCATAAGTGCGCTACGGGCTTTCCACAACTGAAGCAACGAATTGGTATTTGCATTTTGTTTTCCTTTTTTATAGCTTGTCGAAGGTTTCAACTTGTTGGAACCTTGTTTGTTTACAAACAAAGACGGCTGGCATTGATACAATGCTCGTCTTATCTCTTTGTGAATTGTCTCTTTGCTCTTGGCTTTGAATCATTAGGTTTGGATGATTCGTTCTTTCTTACGTCAGCAACTAATAAGTGCCTATCATA
>Ga0208375_1000218_pt1 | contig 90712 bp, 76 predicted proteins | sample RifOxyD1_FD_184038 | JGI IMG/M metagenome (GOLD analysis project Ga0208375, IMG submission 184038) | Soil microbial communities from Rifle, Colorado - Rifle Oxygen_injection D1 (SPAdes) | ecosystem: Environmental > Terrestrial > Deep subsurface > Rock core/Sediment | place: Rifle, Colorado... | reverse complement strand
GGGGATAACGCAGTGGGTGTTCGGTTGGAAACGAAAAGGTTGGAAAACGGCTGAAGGCGAGGACGTCGCGAACCAGGATTTATGGAAAGAGCTGATGAGGGCGGTCGCGGGCAAAAAGATAATTTGGAAGTATGTTCGTGGACATGCAGGCATTCCTGGAAACGAGCGGGTCGACGAAATTGCTGTCCAGTTTTCAAGAGGCGCCCACCCCCGGCTCTATCGAGGGTCGCTTTTGTCGTATGATGTTCCGATTCACGACCTCCCCGAAAGCTTTGAAATTCCAGAATCGAGCCAAAAGTCCAGCAATGAGCGTCGAGGACCCAAACCCGCGGCCTACTCTTATCTGAGTCTCGTGGGGGGGGTCCCGATGCGGCACGGTACCTGGACCGAATGCGAACAGCGCGTAAAGGGGCGATCCGGAGCTAGATTCAAGAAGGCCATGTCCCAATCAGACGAGGAGAAGATCCTCTCGTCATGGGGTCTGAAAGCGGAGGACCTCTCTTCGGGGTCGTGAAAAAAGCCGTGGTCGCCTCCAGGATTCGGTGCTATAAACCGACTGATTCATGTCGAAAGAAGATCTAGCATAGGGCTCAGGATTCCTTCCGTTTCGACAATTATATACTGCAACTCTGAGCAACTCTGACTCGGAGTTGTTTAAAGTCCCGGGAGGACTTGAATGGCTAAGAAGTTATACGTCGGTAATCTTCCGTTTTCTGTCACTGACCAGTCGCTCAGCGATCTCTTTGCGCAAGCTGGACAGGTCGCGTCCGCGAAGGTGATCATGAATCACGACACGGGCCGGAGCAAAGGCTTCGGGTTCGTCGAGATGAACACGGATGAAGAAGCGTTGGCCGCGATTTCCAAATTCAACGGAATGGACCTTGAAGGGCGCCCGTTGACGGTCAATGAAGCGAAGCCGATGGCCCCGCGCACGGGCGGTGGTGGCGGCGGCCGCGGATTTGGCGGCGGCGGCGGTGGACGCGGCGGCTTTGGTGGCGGACGTGGCGGTCGCGGTGGCGATCGTGGCGATCGCGGAAACCGCTGGTAATCCCTTGGCGCGCGATGATTTGAGTCAAGTTGATGGTGTCGTGACCGATGTTTTGGCGGGCGGGAATTTTTCCGTCCGTCTCGCGGCGGGACAGGTGATTACGGCCAAGCTCTCAGGCCGACTTCGCAAATTTCACATCCGGGTGATTCTTGGCGATCGTGTGACGGTCGGGGTTTCGCCCTATGATCCGACGCATGGATTGATTCTTCAGCGCCAAAAAGCTGAGTCTACCTATCAAGGCGGCGGCCCGCGCCGACGCTAGGTAGACAACTTAGCTACTGCGATCCCGCGCCCTGTGCATGGGAGGCTGTGTGAATTGGCGCGATCTCAGCGACAACGACTTCGAGTTTTGATGTCGGAGTCGGCATCGGGGGTTCCTTTTGTCGGCAAGGGCCTGAGCCCAAAAGGACGAGAGAAACCAGGACCAAGTGAATTGCAGGATTTGTTCTGCTCATAAAACCTCCCTCAGTTATTTGAGGTCTTGTTACTTTTTGGACACCATCCCGGCCTGGGGCCGATCTTCGGGAATGCACGACACACCTCGGGACGTTTTTCATATACCGTGCAAAGGCGGTCTTTTCCGAGAAAAATGCAATCACGTCCGTGGCGTTGTTCGATGATGAAGAGCTGAGACTTTGCGTTAAAGGCCTGGATCATTCGTTTTTTGAGCAATTTCTTCGCGATCTGTTTGAGGGAAACAGCTGCCTCTTCTTCCGTCGCGAGTCCGAGCCGGATCAAGTCAACGACGCTGACTTCGAGTGGCAATGTGCAGCAGCCGCCCCAGCACCCATCACAAAGTCCCTTCTTGTATTTGACCCAAGTCGAGGGTCTTTGCGGATCCGTTTTGTTCATGAGCACCGCCTGAGCTCAGTGTTATGATAGTCTGACGTTAATGCAACCCAGAAACGCCACCGAAGGAGGAGCTTACATGTCCGCATTCGATCCGAACGCCGCTGCTGTCGAGGGATCTGGGATTTTTGGATTGCCTTTCGACGAGAACGATTCGGCGCTGGTATACTTGCCGGTCCCCTGGGAGGCGACCACCTCTTACGGTGGAGGCACTGCGGGCGGTCCTGCCGCGATCCTCGAGGCAAGCCACCAGGTTGACCTTTACGATCTCGATGTCGTCCGTCCCTATGAAGCCGGGCTTTTCATGCTGCCTGAATCACGGCAGGTAAAAACGTGGAACCGCAAAGCCCGGGCCGCGGCAAAAAAGGTGATTCGCGCGGGTGGTGTGATCCCCGAGCGCAACCGGAAACTCAGAGCTGCCTTGGCAACGGTTAATCAGCTGAGCGGCCGGATGAATGAATACGTCAGGAATGAAACGAAACGGCTTCTGGATTCGGGCAAGATCGTCGCCATTCTGGGCGGGGATCACTCTGTTCCGTTCGGCGCGTTGCAGGCCGTCGCGGCAAAGCATTCGTCATTCGGAATTCTTCACTTCGACGCGCATTCCGACACCCGAAAGGCTTACGAGGGTTTTACCTGGTCTCACGCCTCGATCATGTACAACGTGCTCGATAAGATTCCCCAGGTCGAGAAGCTCGTTCAGATTGGCATTCGCGATTTTTGCGAGGAGGAGCTCGAGTACCTGAACTCACAGGGCTCGCGGGTGAAGGTGTATTTTGATCGTGACCTTGCTCGCAAGAAATTTGAGGGAACCACCTGGTGGAATATCGCGCGCGACATGGTTTCTGAGTTGCCGGACGAAGTTTGGGTGTCCTTCGATATCGACGGACTCGATCCGCGCTTTTGTCCGCATACAGGGACACCGGTTCCGGGGGGCTTGGACTTTCAGGAAGCGCTCCATGTTCTTTGGCTGCTTGTACATCTCGGTAAGAAGATTATCGGCTTTGATTTGAACGAGGTTTCACCCGATCCGAAGAGCGAATGGGACGCCAATGTGGGTGCACGGCTTCTCTACAAGATGTCCGCGTTGACCCTGGCGAGTCAGGATAAGGTGCGGGCCCACTGAGGCGCGGGCCAGAAAACTATTCCGCGTTCAGGAAGGGATATCGGTAATCTTTCGGCGGAACGAACGTCTCTTTGATTGCTCGCGCCGCGAGCCAACGATAGAGATTCAGATGGCTTCCGGCCTTGTCATCGGTTCCGGAGGCGCGTGCGCCGCCGAAAGGCTGCTGACCGACCACGGCACCCGTAGGTTTGTCGTTGATATAGAAGTTACCCGCCGCGTGTCTCAGGCGCGCGCTGATGTGTTGAACCGCATACCGATCCTGGGCAAAGACCGCGCCGGTCAGGGCGTAGGGTGAATCTTCATCACAGGCGCGAAGTGTTTCCTCGAGTTTATTGTCGTCATAAACGTGAATCGTCAGGACGGGGCCGAAGATTTCCTCGACCATGCTCTTGTAGTCGGGACGGTTCGCCAGAATGACGGTCGGCTCGATGAAGTAGCCCTTGGTTGAGTCGAACTTTCCACCCGCGAGGATTTTGGCATCCGCGGAGGATTTGGCATGTTCGATATATCCGCTGATTTTTTTGAAAGCTTTATCATCGATCACGGCGTTCACGAAATTTCTGAAATCGCGCGGATCGCCCATTTTTACCGAGCGCAGGTCATCGAGAAGTCGCGTTTCGACCTTTTTCCAGATGGATTTCGGTATGTAGGCGCGAGATGCGGCCGAACACTTCTGCCCTTGAAACTCGAATGCGCCGCGAAGGAGCGCCACCGCGAGAGCGTCGGCGTCGGCCGAAGAATGCGCGAATACGAAGTCTTTTCCGCCAGTTTCGCCCACCATTCTCGGATAAGACTTATAATGATCCAGGTTCTGACCTACGGTGCGCCAGATTGAATGAAAAGTCGCAGTCGAGCCCGTGAAATGAACCCCCGCAAGGTCCCTCATGGGAAGGAGCGTCTCCGCGACCGTGGGGCCGGTGCTGGGAACCAGGTTGATTACGCCATCCGGGAGTCCCGCTTCACGGAAAAGCTGCATAATGTAATGCGCCGAGAGCATCTGGGTGCTGGAGGGTTTCCAAATAACGGTGTTGCCGACGAGCGCGGGCGTCGCGGGGAGATTCCCGGCGATCGAGGTGAAGTTAAAAGGTGTGACCGCCAGGACAAAGCCTTCGAGCGGGCGGTAATCCATCTGGTTCCAGGTGCCGGGCGACGAGATGGGCTGGACTTCAAGAATCTGCTGATAAAAATAGGCGTTGAATCGGAAAAAATCGATCAGTTCGCAAGCTGAATCGATCTCGGCCTGGAACACGTTTTTGGATTGTCCGAGCATTGTTGCCGCATTCAGGGCGTCGCGGAACGGTCCAGCAAGGAGGTCGGCGGCTTTGAGGAAAATCGCGACCCGATCCTGCCACTTCATTGCTTCCCAGGCCGGCTTGGCCTTGCGGGCCGCCTCGACGGCGAGCTTCATTTCCTGGACACCGGCTACGTGGTACTCGCCGAGCACCTCCTTGTGAGAGTGAGGCATGGCGACCTGCTTTTTCTGGCCGGTGCGGATCTCGGCGCCGCCAATGAAGCAGGGGATCTCGATGCGCTCGTCGGCCATCGAATTGAGTTTGCGTTTCAAACTCTCGCGATGAGATGAGCCGGGCTCGTAAGCGCGGATGGGTTCATTGATCGGGGCCGGGACTTTTATGGTTGCGTCTGACATACCGGGAAAACTCGCATATTCCGCAAACGAGGACAAGAGGAGAAAATGTCTCCTCTTGTCCCGAGTGCCACGTCCCTGCGGCAAGATGTCCGGCCTTGCATCCCTTCAAGGCCGACACAAGATTAACGAATCATTTTGGGCCAGAAATACCGGGCTGCCGAGCGGGCCTTCGTGCAATCGGTTCGGGAGATCCGGGTGGAATTCGTATAAATAATCGGATTCATGAGCGAGGAGTTGTCGCTCACGTGTCCGATATTGAGGTAATGACCCAGTTCGTGCGCGATAATGTTCGCAAAAATTCCGACGGGGCGCTCCATGATGACCCCATACGGGGGGCCGTTGGGCATTGCGGTCCATGCGTTCGCCCCAGTATTGCCGAGACTGCCGGTTCGGTCCCAGGTACCGGTCGTAACCACCAAAAATGTTGAGTTATCGAGAAAGGTATTTCGAATCGCATCGAGTTCCGCATAATTCGCGGTCTGATATTGAAGGCCATAATCAGCCGGTGGAGCCGCCAGGAACTCGTCAATTTGAAAGCCGATTTTGCATTGGCTCCAGACTTTGTTGATGAGCTTCACGTTTCCGATCGCGCTTTTTCGGCTCACGATCGCAGTATTCACGACGTCCGTGTAGACCACGTACTTGAGGCCGAGACAGAGAAACTTTGGGTCATTTGAGCTGCAGCTCTCGCCAACAATGCCGTCCGGATCGGGACGCGGGAGACCGACCCCATCTTCTCCCGGAGGGATCAAACCGATCGGACCGGCGACGTGATCACGGCCCAGTTCAGCGCCCGAAACTCCGGCCCTGTCACAAGCTGAAACGCTTATCAGGACCGCAATCATGAGAACTAGGGGAACTAGGGAAAATGGGGAAAACAGGCGCACGTGCCTGTGTTCGCGAACTTGGATCATTACCAAACTGCTCCTCAATCTCGGGGGGGTCTCATCTGCGTTCGTTACGCTAGCTTGCGAGCCGATCATTGCTCAATAGAAAAGAAGGTTGTGCGTGACGATTTTTTAAACAACCGGACAACAATAAATATGAAGTCTATTTGAGGGCCTTGAAGAGGAGATTGATCAGGAATACACACCCGACCACGAAAAAAACGACCGCGACCAGAGGATATCCGGCGACGAGTTCTCCTGAAGAATGCTGAAGAGCAACGCTGCTCGCGATGAAAAGCCCCGCGATTAAAACACTGAGGCTCATCCGTCTCCCGTTCAGATCAAGCTGAACCCGAATCTGTTGCAGCTCCGGGGATTTCACCTCGAGCGCGAAGTCGTTGCTGTTGAATTTACGGAACATCCAGCGGATCTGGCGCGGAAGGACCTTCAAGAGGGCGGCCATATCTTTCGCCACCCATACCATCTCTTTCGAGAGTCGCTGCATGGAGTACTGATTCTTGATCAGCTCCTTCACGACGTCCTGACCGAGCGCCATTAAATCGAAATCGGGATCGAGAGTCTTTCCCATCCCTTCCATGGTCAGAATTGCTTTGAAAACGAGCATCCATTCGCCCGGAATCTTTATGTCATATTTGGCGGCGATCTTCGTCGATTCGACAAGAATCTTTCCCGAATTGATCTCTCCGAGAGATAACCCGAGATAGGGCGCGACGGTGTTTCTCACTTCACGCTGAAAAGCATCGAAATCGATGGATGGCCCGGCTGACCCGAGTTCGGCGTATTGGTAGCAGAGATTCTCGAAATCCTCGGTGAGAATCGACATCAGCATGTCGGCCAGGTGGTCGCGCGATTTTTGTGAAAGTCTGCCCACAATTCCGAAATCAATGAGCCCGAGTCGGTTTCCGGGCAGCACGAACAGATTGCCGCCGTGCAGATCCCCGTGGAACAGGCCATCGATCATCACCGATTTGAAAAAGGCGCGCGAACCTGCGGCGACAAGTTTTTTGCGATCTATTCCGGCGGCGTCCATGGCTTTTATATCGTTTACCCGGATGCCCTCGAGCATCTCCGAGGTAAGAACTTTGTGCGTGCACCAGCGCTTATAGACCTTCGGTATGACTACTTCCGGAAAGCCCGCCAGGTTCTCGGCCATTTTGCTCATGTTGTTGGCTTCGAGAACGAAATCGAGTTCGTAGGAGAGTGTTCGGAAAAATTCGTCGACAATCGTTTTCGGGCCGATTACCCGGGTCTCGGGAATGTATTTTTCCAGCAGCCCGGCGATGAACGCGAGCAGGGAGATGTCGGTTTCGACGATTCTCTGGATTTCGGGGCGCTGAACTTTGACAACGACCTTTTGAGTTTGCCCGGCCGCGATCGGAATGGTCGCTTCGTGAACTTGCCCAATGCTCGCGGATGCGAGCGGAGTCGCCGTGAAAGAGGCGAATGCCTCGTTGAGCGGCTTTCCGAGTTCCTGTTCGACCACCGCGCGGACCGTCTCGAAGGGGAGTGGCTGAACCCGGTCCTGGAGTTTCGTGAATTCGTCGATGTAGGTTTCGGGCAGGAGATCGGGGCGCGTGGACAGGAGCTGTCCGAGTTTGACGAAAGTCGGTCCAAGCTCTTCGAACGAAAGGCGGAGTCGCTCGGGGATTGATTTGTCGGCCTGTGACTCGGCGTACGCCGCGAGTCGGGACGGCAGGAACTTGCCAAGGTCCATTCGATCAACGAGATCGACGAAGCCGTGGGTCGCGAGAACGCCTGTAATCTGGCGCAGGCGCTGGACGTTCTTCACGGCCTGGCCGAGTTGCCTTCCGGTCTGCAGTAATCGCATCCATTCCAGAATCGCAGGGTCGAGGCTCCCGTGTCAACGCGGCTAAATTTGCCGAGTTGCCGACTGGCATCGCGAGTCGAATTGGCGCGAGTGCCTTCGCTAAATCAAGCCAAAATCAACTTGTCGGGTTTCGAGATCTGCCTTGAGGGCGCGCACCCGGAGTGTTTGGCCGATTTTGAACGCGCGCTTCTTTCGGCGGCCTCGAAAGATCATCCGTTCCTCGTCGAATTCGTAAATATCATCGACTATGGATTCAGCCCGAACCATCCCTTCGGAAAACGGGTTCTCGACTTGAATGAACATTCCGCCTTTTGAGAATCCGATGATCTTTCCGGTGAAATCGTCGCCCAGCCGGGCGTGCATGGCCCTGACCTGCTTGAGTCGAACGGCTTCGCGTTCCGCATCCGCGGCCAGGCGTTCCCGGTAGCTGCAGTGTTCGGCGGTTTCGTCCAACTTGTCTTGAAGTTTCTCCAGGGCGTCTCGTTTGAGCGGAGGGGCCTTTTTCTTCTCAACCCTGAGCGCGTTTCGAAGCAGACGATGAACAACCAGGTCGGGATACCGTCGGATGGGACTCGTGAAATGCGTATAGGCGCGGGAGGCGAGCCCATAGTGTCCGGAGTGAGCTGCCGAATAAACCGCTTGTTTCATGGATCGGAGAAAGGCCATGTTCAAAAGGTCCTGCGCGGGGTGGCCTTCCAGCCGCCGGATGATATCCGCCATGATCCGCTGCGTGCCGGCCTGTTCTAAGGTAAACCGAACGCCGACCGTTGCGGCGAGTGATTGAAAGCCTTGAAGGGATGTTTCGCTCGGTTCCTCGTGAATTCTGAAAATGAAAGGCCATTCGCGTTCCATGATCCAGGCGGTGACCGCCTCGTTCGCCGCGATCATGAACTCTTCGATCAATCGATGCGCGTCCATACGCGGGCGCTGGAAAATCGAGGTCACCTCTCCATCCGGCTGGACGAGAATTTCCGCCTCGGGCAGGTCGAAATCAATCGAGCCCCGGCTCGTTCTGGCTTTTCGAAGCAACTGAAAAAGCTCGAAGTGCCGAAGGAGTGGCCATTCCGGTTTCCTGCTTTCCCATTCCTCCTGGATTTCATTGTAAGTCGCGCGCCGCCTGCTCTCGATTACCGCTTCAAGCAAGGTCGAGCTGGAGCGCTTTCCCGAGCGGTCGATCTCGATCCTCGCGACGAGGGCGAGTCGTGGCTCGTTTGGACGCAGGCTGCAAAGATTCTCGGACAGCGCGCGCGGGAGCATGTGGAACGCGCGCTCCGGAAAGTAAACGCTTGTCCCGCGTGCCCGCGCCTCCCGGTCGATCGCGCCTCCCTCGCTCACGTAATGACTGACATCCGCGATCGCGACCCAGAGGATGAAGCCGGAGCCATTTTGTTCGACATGGATCGCGTCGTCGAAATCGCGCGCGGTTTCGCCGTCTATGGTGATAAACGGCAGCTGGCGCAAATCCTCGCGCTCGCCGCGACGAACATGGGACAGAATGTCGGGGTCAAGGGCGCCGGCCTCGAGTTCCGCGTGGGTCGAGTGCGCTTCCGTCAGATTATATTCCGCGGCGATCATCTGAATGTCGACGGATGCGGGGAGCGTGGCCCCGTAGATGTCCACGATTTCAGCCGTGACCGGAAACGGCCCCGTCAGGTGGAAGTGCAACGTGGCCCTGACCCAGTCTCCGGCGCGGGGCAGCCGACGCGCGTCGGCTTGAGGGCTTGTCGAAGCGCGGCCCGCCATAGGCTGGGGCCCTGGCCGGGGAATAGTGGGAGACCTCGGCGCCCAAGGTTCACCTGGAACAAATACCTCCTCGCGTGCCCGTTTTCGTTCATAAATGACCCAGCCTCCTTTTGAAGGGTCGGCGGGATGAGGCGTGTAGCGTCCGACGAGTTCACGAAAACGGTGTTCGATGACCTTGCATTCGAGAACGTCATTTCGTCCATTCAAAGTGACCTCAACGCGATCACCGTGAAAAAGTCCTTGCGCTTGCCGTGGAGGAAGAAAAAGGTCTTCCGTGCCTCTCGTTTCAAAAACAATAAAGCCGAATCCGCGGGGATTCTTTTCGACCGTTCCCTTGAGCTTGCGGATCCCGGATGACTGGCGCACGTGCACCGATCGCTTTTGAGACCGCGGACGCGGTCTTTCATCACGACGAACGAAGCTGTTGAAATCGCGTTTTGCTTTCGAAGAAGACCGCCTTGAGCGGGAGCGTTTTCCAGGCATTCTGCCCAGAGCTTACTCTACTGAGCGGGACAGGGGTAGCTTGTTCCCGCGGCGTCTTCGCAATGGGTCCTCGTGATGGTCGCCGTCCAGCTTCCGCAGGCCTGCGTCGCATAGCTCGGTGCGATGTTGAAGCCAATTTTGAGAACGCCGTCGCGGGTCATCACCTTTTCGGAAATGCCACCTCCCAGTTCAAAAGTCTCGGTTCCGTCCGACGCCAGGAGGCCCGCGGGCTTCCCGGCGTATGTCAGCTGCGTATTATACGCGATTCCGGTACTTGAAACCTGGTCGCAGTCATAGTTCACGCTTGAGGTTGAATAATGAATCAAACCCCAGAGGTCTCCTGTCCGGCCCTCGGTATAGGGCTGGCCCCAGCTTCCGGATGATTCGATCGTGAGTCGATCATTGGGCCTCAGGACCATGCCGGTGTCAGCGGAGGGCGAGCCACACGGGGCATCCGGATTCAGAACGGATTGCCTCACGAGAGTCAGGGTTCTCGTGGTCATACACAGGTCGCGGCCTCCTACGGCATATCGCATCGATCCGCCTCGATAGCCGCAGGCCATCGGGAAGTAGGCCGGGCTGCAGGATCCCGAGCAGATTTGAGTGGCGGCCAAAGTCGGAGCGCCGCAGGTATTCACGTAGGAGGTTTGTGGAACCCCCGGGGCCGGGTTCGCGAGCGGAGTCGCAGGCGGGGCATCGTTGCGTCCACAGCCCAGCAATATGAAAACGAAGCTCGCCAAAATACATATTAAAGTTTTACTCATAAGCACACCTTTTCACCAGTCTCCTGAGGTGTGTCATTCATGCCGCATGCCAGGGATTTCGCTGCTATGGCGCCATTATAAGGGATTTAGGCGGCACTCAGGCGGTTCGGAGTGTCGAGGTTATGATCAGGTGTTATCCCGATGACTTGAGGAGGCTTTTTCGTGGGGGTGAGATAGAGGTCGATAACGGGAGTGTCGCCTCCGATCTCGAGAATCTTGCTTGAGGCAGCCGCCGAGTCCGTCGTTTCATCGCCAGTCCAGTTTCGGTTGAATTGGACGGGGATTTTCCTGTCACTCTTCAGGGTCAGCCTGACGTGATTATCTCCATCCAGCTTCTCGATCCTCATCTCGAATTGGACGCCGTCATAGACGAGATTTTTTACTTCGGTCTGCGCCTTCGGATCAAACGTTGGACTGACTTCGAGGTAGCCCCTGCCGAGTCTTTGGATCTCCTCGCGAAGTCGCCGGTCGCCGCTAGCGAGTACCTTGTTGAAGCTTTCGAAGTCCGGTTTCGGATTCGAGGTGAGGTATTCGACCAGGGGTTTGAGGGCCGGGTTGGCTTTCACTTGGTGATAGCTGAACTGACGGTCTGTAAGGAGAGTCCAGACCCAGCGGTTCAGATCTCTTTTCGGGCCAGCGAACGCCGGAACGGCGTCAAAGCCCATGATAGTTCTCAGGCTCTCCAGGGGAGGGGCGGACCCCCATCCCGCGAAGTTCTTCCTGGTCTCGTGGGCGGAGCCGTCGGGCCGGAATTCTCGGCCAAAAGTCGGGTTGCCGTCCTCCTTCAGGCCGTAGAACTCAAAAACGGTTCCTCGTTCGCTCATTTCACTGGCTTCATCCGCTCCGACTTTACCGTTGATCCATGCTCGCGGACTGTCACCGTTCTGATACGCTTTCGAGGCCATAGTGTAGGAACGCAGGACATCGCCGTGGAGCCTTGCGGCTTCCGCGCGCTTGCCATTTTCGAAAAGCAGGTCGCCAAAAAATACGAAGTCGGGCGGCCAGCCGCCCCCGCGCCAGTAGTGCCCCGCTGGATTGTAGTGGGGGCTGTCCTTGCTCGTACTGGGGGGAAAATCACCACCGAAGCGCTTCGGGTTCCTCAAGTTGTCTTGAATCATGCGCTCCATTTTCGCTTCGTCCGGCACTCCGCCCATGGCGGGCCAGAAGCCCGTGGCCGCGAGATTCGAGTCCTGCTTCCAGCTCTTCCCGGATGCGACAAGATCGACGTACATCCCGTATTTGTCACTCCAATATCTCTGGTTGATGATGGATTTGAGTTCGTCCGCCGCTTTTCCGATTTCTTCGGCCTTATTCCAGTTTCCGAGCATGAGATGGAATTCCCGTTCCTGATCCATCATCATTTTGTAGTAGGTGATCAGGTCCACCCCGAGCGCGCCTTCGTCGAGTCCACGCGCGGCATTGTCGCGGCCACTGCCGAGATTCGTCCAACGAAAGCCGATGAGCTTGCGGTTTTCATCCGTTACCGAATGATGTTTCAGGAGCCATGCTCTTTGCTTTTCCGATGACTGGATCATCTCCGGGAGGACTTTACCGGCCTTGGCCGGATCCCAGCGAAGCACCTGTCGTTCGGACCAGCCCGTGAGGGGTGGGTTGAAATACTCCCGGTTCGGAGTGACTTCTCCGAGCTTCACGTTGTGCTCGCGATGATAAGAAGTCATGTTCGCCCGGAGCTCTCGAGGAACAGCGCCATTCGGCTCTTGGGTTTTGAGTTTGAACTTGCGCATCTTCTCGGCGAGCCAGCCGTCAAAAAACCGGAGATAGCGTTTCACGAATTCCGAATCCCAATCAAAAAAATTCCAGTTGAAGGCCGCCCCGCCCGTGATGTGAATGTCTTCCAGTCTTGCCGGGAGCGATTTCCGGGTTTTCTGGTTATAAATACTGATCGCCGTCGGGGTCCTCTTGTCCCGACCGAATGTGATCGAAAGCTTCAGGTCAGACCCGTATTTCTCGAACGCTCTTTTGAGCGCCGGACTGGCTTTATCTGAGATCGTCCAGTTGATGTTTTCGCGTTGGAGTTGAGCCGAGAGCCGAACCAACTCGGGATCGATACCTTTGCGTTTCGCGAATTCATCGGGAACGCGCCATTCCGGAAGGGGGTATTTCGCGTAATCTATCTTGTCGACCACGGGAAAGTCCGTGCTCTCAAATAGGCGTGTTTCGGTGACGTGAACTTCCTTGCCGTCTTGCTTGAATACAATTCGGCAGTCGCGCATCCGATTGGTCGGCCCGGCTTTGATCCGAATCGTGTTTTGCCCCTCGGGGATCTGGAAGAATCGTTGGCGATCCAGTTCAACAACGACTTCATCCGGCACAAAGCCGCGTTTTTTCAGTTCCGGCAGAAGGAGAGTTTTGGAGCGCGTCAGATCAAGCGTGATGTCCCCGGTTTTCGGGTCTCTGGTACCATCTGGAATCAAATAATAGAGTTCGTGGAGCCGCTGAGTTTCGGTCTCGCGGACGAGTTGCTCGAGCTGAGCCGCGCATTTCGGGGCCTGCGCGTAAGCAGGCGAAAAACAGAGCAAGAAAACGGCTATGAAGCCTCGGCGCCCGAGGGTTACAGGTATCACTGGCCAGCCTTACTCCGAACGCGTGAGTCGCAAATGATGAATCAACGCCTTATTACGCTCGCCGTTCATGTTCTCGTCCAGTTCGGTGTATTTGACGACGATCTTGTGCTTCCCTCTGTTCAGGGTCAAACGGATCGGGCTTGTGTAACCCGCGTCTTTCCAATCCTTAAGACCTCGTTGCGGCATGACGAGAGCATCAACTCGCTTTCCATCAACGAATACGGAGCGAATGGCGCATTTGTTCCCGTCCTCGCCCCAGCCTTCAATCCGGCCTTCGCCGTTCGAATAGCGCGCATCGAGGTAATACTCTCCTGCCTTCTCGGTAGTCACGTTGTAGCTGATTTCCGGGTGATCGCCTTTCGTGGTGAGCACGAAGTTATTGCGGCCGGTATGTGCTTGTCCTTCGGCCAGAAGAATCTTGGAATCGCCCTCCGTTCTGATCGGCTTGCTGAAAAACGATTGCCAGCCTTCCCGGTCAACGGCCCTTACCTCGTACAAATTCAGCGAATCGCCGGAAGCGCTGACTGGATAGCTCAGTTCGTCGGTCGAGCCGAGGAGTTTGCCATTTCTGAAGATCTGATATTTTTCGGCGGAGTCTACCTTGGGCCAGACGATCCGATTCGCCTCCAGCTTCGCCGCGGGGGCCGCGGGCGCGAATCGGTTCTCGACCTGGTTGATTTTCGAAGGGGCCATTTTTTTGTTCATGACGATTTCGACAGAATGATTGCCGGTGAGATTCGAAGGCAGCTCGGCGGATGCCAGCTCCTTTCCGTCCAGTTTGAAGGACTGAATCCCGTCGCCCCAGCCGGAAACTTTGATGTCGAGCAGGGAATTCGCGTATTTAAAACCTTGAAGCTGATGAACCCCCTCGTGTTTTTTCGGAATGAAGGGGTTGAACTTCAGGGCGTCCTTTTCGAGATCCATCCCGAAAAAAATCCGGTAAAAGATAGCCTTGTTCGCAGCGACGCTCCAGAGTTGCCGGTCTGAGTTGACAACAGTCTTCGCCGCGCTGAGTGTCACGGCTTCAAAATTTTCCTTATTCGTTCCGTATCGATCGACGGCGTTCCAGATCGAGTCGATCGCAAGATTGACGGCTTTTTCATTTTTGACCTTGGCTCCGGCCCGGAGATAGTAACCCACGACAAAAGGCCAAACCCCGTTGTTATGATAAGAGGGAATGCCCGGATTCTGCGGGTAAAACGAACTCGGCCCTTCCGCCAATACGGGCATGCGTTCGATGATTGTCTTCGCGCGGCTCTCGTCGGCGATTCCGAATAGAACGGTGAGGGTCTCGCCCAGGGATTCGCTTTTGTCGGAGGCGGTCCTCAGGTCGCCGTAACCGTAAAGATACTGACTGTAGTACCCTTTTTCCTCGTTCCAAAAATGTTTGTTGATGGCGTTCTTGAGCTTGGCGGCGAGCTCTCCGTATTTCCCCGCCGCGGCACGGTCCCCCAGAGTTTCCGCCATCTCTTCGAGGATTTTGAGCGCGCGATAATGAACCGCATTGGTTCCGAGCGACAGCGAATTGTAAATGTCGGCGGACTCGACATGAGGAGGATAGGACTGTTCTCTCCAGTCCAGGAATGATTGCTCGCCGCGAACAAGCCCCGTCTTTTTGTCAAAAATCGTTTGGAGATCAACATCCATGCTTTTCTTGAGAATTTTGTAGCTGTCTTCCAGCCACTTTCGGTCACCGGTTGCTTTATAGGCTTCCCACGCCCCGAGTGACCAGGTCATCCGATCGGTTGAGACAGGCCAGCTGCCTCCGGTGCCCACGTCCTGAATGATTTTTCCGTTCTTTACTTTCGCCATCAGGCTCTTTTTGGTCGCGTCTGGATCGATCAGTCCGAGGGATAGCTCACTGCTGTAGGAGATATCCCGGGTCCAAACTCCCGGCCACTTCTCGCCAGCCATCCATGCGCCGTCGGGGCGCTTGTTGAGCGCGAGCTCTTGGTTGGAAAGGGTGAATTGTTTGACTGAACGTTCGGACGAGGATCTGAATCCGAAGCGCATTTTCGCGAGCGCCGCTCTTGCGCAGGAGTCAGTGTTATGCGCGCACGCGGCGTTAGGGAGAGCAAAGAGAAGGGCGATCAAGATTGAAACGGAAACGGCTGAAATAGGCATACAATAACTATATTACATTTTTGCCGCTAGACCAAAGCCCAGGTGCTTGAAAAGTGTCTGAAATCCGTTTCGTTGAAAGTTGGAGCTATTTCTGGCTGTTCACCCTATAATTTACGGACGGGGGATGTTCGTGAGGGGATGGCCTTTTTTGACCGTCATTGTGACACTCGGGTGTCCTCTGTTGATCGCGGTTGCATTCGGTGCCGATGCCATCCGGACGGACACGGTTTACGTTCGCACCCAAAGCGGTCTCAGGATTCACAACCGGGCTCATATCCAGCGCGTCCGTAAGCTGACGCTTGCTCTTTATGATCGCTTCGCGGGGGAGCTCCCCGGCGTGGATCGTAAGCTTCTTGAAGAATTCGCGGCCCTTCACGACTACGAGAAGAACAACCGATCCATTTTGCGAAAGGGCATGGAGCCCGTTGATCGAAGCCTCTGGAAAAAATATCATCAAATCCTGCCGGCGGGAGGTCGCCAAGCGGTCGACGACCTCAACGGGCTTGATGAGATGGTCTTGCGTGATTTCTTTAAAAAACATCGAATGCTCACCCCAAGCGGCGAGCTGACCGAACTCGCAAAAACGTACAAGGATTTGACGGAAATTTCGGACTTCGTCGACCGCGGTCTGTCCCCTGTTGCGGCCGAGGAATTCAATAAAAAGATGAAGCTCGGCAGTCAGTGGCTCCAAAATCCAAAACATGTCGCAATGGCGGAGTACCTGGAGGAGCTCGACCCGAAAGCCGGTATCAGGACCTACGATCGAATCGTGAAGAATTCAAAATACGAGAAATATCTTTTGGAACGGAGTCTGAATAGAACGATTACCTCCGCGAGAGGTGATCCGCCATCTGGCGCTGCCCTTCAGGGCGCGGGCGGTTCGCCGCCGAAATTCACGGTGAACCATTCCGCTCCTCGCGTCGCGCGAGACTTGCGATCCTGCGTTGCCCGGCAACTCCTGAGGCTTTCCGGAGTCAGGGTCACCCCGAGTGTGAATTTCAAACTCAAGGAGCTGCGCGCTGTCACCAGTTCTCTTCAGCGGCTTCGGACGGGCAAACTCTTCGAAAAAATGGTTGAGCAGAATCGCCGTCTGGCTGACTCCCTGCTGCGAGCGAAAGGATCCGGAAGTGCTCAAGTGGCGAATCAATTCGCTCAAGCCATTCGAAGGCAGTTGCCCGCATCGGGTCATCTTCGGGCCGTTACGCCGCAGGAAGTTCGAATGTTGCTCGAGCAGGGGAATCTCGGGAAAGGAGTGGTCCTTGAAACACTGGAGAACGCCAAGCTTCTTGAAGGCCCCAGTTTGATGTTTATCCGTTGCCGGAACTGCGGTCCCGACATATTCACGCGTTTGGTCCGTACCGGCCGGGTCGTGACAAAAAAGCCGATCCCGTTGGAAAAGATTGATTTTATCATCCCCGAAGTGCCGATCCGGTGAAGTCATGCGGCATTTTGGATTAAGTTTTTTGCAAAAACTGCCGAATAGCACGCGTGAGACTACGTCCATGGCCTATTGTCATTCTTGCGATGCTTCATCTGCTCGGACCGATCGGAAACGTGTTCCTGAGTGCCGCATTACAGGACGTGCATCCTTGGATCTATCTCGTTACCCTGCTCCAGACCGCGAGCTGGTGGGGGCTGATTGATTTCTTCGTTTTGATACCGGTCGCGGGAGTGGCGATCTACGCCTGTAAAAAGTGGAGCTATCCCGTATTTTTGGCGGTTGCTGCCGACACGGTCTACTCGAATTTCCTGGCCTGGCATCAGGCGCCTGAAGCCTTTCCGCTCGCGCTTTTGATCATAACCGTGTTTCTCGATATCGCCTTCGTCGCCTATTTCCTTTTGCCTGCCGTGTGGGCAACCTATTCGGATCCCCGAATCCGATGGTGGGAGTCGAAACCCCGGTATCTCGTGCGCCTGCTTTGTCGCGTTCGTGATCGCGAAGGCGAGAAGCACTGTGTGGTGACCGACATCGCCGAAGGCGGTATTTTCGTAAAGACTTCGAAAACTCTTTTGAATGATCTGCCGGTTCAACTCTCGGTCACCTTTTTTGGAGAGGGTTTCACCGCGAGTGGTCGAGTCGTCTATTTTCGTCCGTCTCCGGTGCCGGGGTACGGCATTCAATTCATCCACAGCCGGGAGAGCGCACGCGCCATTCGAAGAATAACGAGAGCCTTGAAGCTTGCCGGCGTGAAAACCAGGGGAACCGTCAGCTGGCGGCAGGATCTGATCGCTTGGATGGGAAAAGTCCTGAGAACCGGAAAGGGGCTGGTTCCCGAGGTTCCCAAGAGGATGCATGAAAACATGATCAAGGTCGAGTTTGCGCCCCGACCGTCCGGTCCAGAGGAGGGCGGTAAGTCGATCGGGCGGGATCAAAAAGTAGCTTAAAGTACCCGGGGGCATTCCTTCAGCCGAGTTCGATCTTACGGAGCCGGAGCGCGTTGCTGATCACCGAGACAGAACTCAGGCTCATCGTCGCGCTCGCGATCATCGGACTGAGCAGCAGCCCGAAAACGGGGTACAGTGCCCCGGCCGCGATTGGAATCGCCACGACATTGTAGACAAACGCGAGCAGAAGATTCTGACGAATGTTCCGCATTGTTTTTCGGCTGAGCTGGAGGGCTCGCAAGATCGAGCGGAGGTCTCCCCGGTGCAGGGTGATTCCCGCACTTTGCATGGCCACGTCCGTGCCCGTGCCCATGGCGATGCCGACATCCGCCTGCGCCAGTGCGGGGGCGTCATTGACGCCGTCGCCGGCCATTGCGACGATGTGGCCTTCTTGACGAAGCCGCCTTACGACAGCCTCTTTGGTGCCGGGCTGCATCTCGGCCTCAACCTGATCAAGCCCCAGGCTTTGAGCGACGGCGGTCGCTGTCGCGCGACGGTCTCCCGTGAGCATGACGAGTCGGATCCCTTCCCGGCGCAAAGCGCGAACGGCATCTCGCGCGGACTCCTTGATCGGGTCGGCAAAGTCCAGCCTCCCGGCGATCTTGCCGCCGACCGCCAGCCAAAGACCCGGGCCTTCGGGAACACTGGGGTGAAATTCGATTTTCAGTTCCCGAAAAAGTTCAGCATTGCCGATCGCGACGATCTCGCCCTCGACATTCCCGACGACGCCTTTGCCGGTGATCGAACGCGCTTCGGAGACCTTTGCCGAAAGATCGATTCCGCGTTCTTTTGCGGCGTGAATCAACGCTGAAGCAAACGGGTGCTCGCTCACTTTTTCCAGATTCGCGGCGAGGCGAAGAAGGTCGCGTTCATCCTTCGCCGAGTCGACCAACACGAAATCGATGAGTCGGGGTTTTCCTTCGGTCAGGGTTCCGGTTTTATCGAAGACGAGCGTGTCGATTCGTTCAAGACGCTCCAAGGCCTCGGCACTCTTGATCAGTAAGCCCGAGCGGGCGCCGCGACCGACGCCAACCATGACGGACATGGGGGTAGCCAGGCCGAGAGCGCAGGGACAGGCGATGATCAGGACGGCGATCGCGTTCAGGAGAGCGTAGGCCATTTTCGGCGAGGGGCCGATGACGGCCCAGATCCCGAACGTCAGAACGGCAACCAAAACGACCGCGGGAACGAAATAGGACGAGACGCGATCGACGAGCCGTTGAATCGGAGCGCGGCTCCGCTGTGCTTCTGAAACCATTTTTACTATTCTCGCGAGAAGGGTCTCGCTGCCGATGTGATCGGCCCGCATGACGAAGGCGCCCGTTCCGTTGACCGTGCCACCGATGACCGACATTCCTGCGGATTTTTCAACGGGAACGGATTCGCCAGTGACCATGGATTCATCCACCGTGGTCTGGCCTTCCAGAATGGTTCCGTCCACTGGAATTCTTTCACCAGGCCTCACGCGAAGAAGGTCCGCTCGCGCGACTTCCAGGAGCGGAATGTCCTGTTCAGTCCCGTTCGAAAGCACTTTACGTGCACTCGGCGGAGCCAGGTTCATGAGCGCGCGTATGGCGCTGCTGGTTCGCCCTCTTGCTCTGAGTTCAAGCACCTGCCCAAGTAGGACGAGCGTCACGATGACGGCGGCGGATTCAAAATAGACCGCCACATTTCCATGCTCTCCCCTAAAAGAATCGGGAAAAACTCCCGGCGCCAGTACGGCGAACACGCTCTGCAGATAGGCGATGCCCGTTCCCATCGCAATGAGCGTGAACATGTTTAGGTTTCTCGTCCGGATTGAGTCCCAACCCCGGATAAAAAATGGCCACCCTCCCCAGAGCACGACAGGAGTCGCAAGAAGAAGCTGTATCCAAAGATAACTCCGAGGGTGAATCTCACTTATCGCTGGCAGGAACATTTCGGCCATTCCGAACAGAACGAGGGGTATCGTGAACGCTCCACTGATCCAGAGACGCCGGCTCATGTCGATGAGTTCCGGATTGATGACTTCCTCTGAAGTGACTTCGGCGGGTTCCAGGCCCATGCCGCAGATCGGGCAGGACCCGGGTCCAATCTGCCTGATTTCAGCATGCATCGGACACGTATAGACGATGTCCGTTCGCTCCGCCTGATGCTCTTCGGGTTTCGCGGGACGCTCTTGAGCGAGGTACCGTTCTGGATTTTCCCGAAATTTCCGTAAGCAGCCGGGATTGCAAAAGAAGTAGACCTTTCCGTTGTGCTCGAGTTTGTTTTGGGCGGTCTTCGGGTCGACATCCATTCCACAAACGAGATCTTTTTCCATGGCGGAAGCCTCTATAGCATGGTCCGGAGTGGGCTGTCTTTTCTGCTTGCCCGAATGGGTAAGATTTTTTCTAATGACAGGATGTACCTAGCCAAGCTGTTCGGCAATTTGCTTCGTAAAAATCTGACGCTGGAGGCTGTCGCCCGTCCTCTTCCGCCTCGCGCGCCGCGGGTGCGCCTGCTCCCGCTGCATCGGATCAGTTTTCGGCTGGAGCTCTTCACCAGGCACAGTGTCATTGCCGTGGCGAACCTTTCCAGCACGGGAATCGGCCTGATCCCGGGTGCCTCGACCACAGCGGGGATCCCGAGCGCACCGGGTTCAACGCATGTTGAGGGTCTGCAGAGCGCGCTCGCCCGGTTGCCGAGCATCGGGGACCTCATGCGCGGACACCTCGTGATCCACGAAGTCAGTTATAAACTCGTCCTCCGAACCGTTCACCTGTCCGAAGCCGTCGTGGGCTGCGCGTTTCAGGAGGTCCCTCGCGATTTGAGCGGAGCGATACAGAGTTACCTGACCGCTGAGCTGTCTGGAACTGAGATGCAGTATGTCGGGCCCGAATCACTTGAAGCAAATCCCGAGGGTACGCCGCACTGGTACCACGGCAAAAACAACAGCGATTTGTATCTTGTTGAGAATGGGGGAAAAATCGTCCGCTTTCACCTTGTTTTTCTGGCCAACTATATAGAAGGGGGGGCGGATCGTCCGCTTCGGTTCGGTAGCGTGGTGAAAGAGGAATCCCTGCGGACCGGAGGGTCGGTCGCATGGCAGGACTCTTTTGGCGCTGACACGCTTTGCGCGGCAGTCCGGTTGTTGACCCATATTCCCCATCTTCCGCCCGAGCACAAGGACGGGATATTGCGGTTGATCTATTAAGTCCCTGTTTATATACAGCGTGAAAAGAAGGAACTGAACTATGCCCTCGTTTGATGTCTCATCAGAAATGAACTGGCAGGAACTCGATAACGCGATCAATCAGGCGACGAAGGAAATCTCGCAGCGCTTCGATTTCAAGGGGATCAAAACAGAGATCAAACTTGACCAGAAAGCGAAGACCGTCACGCTCTGGTGCAGCGAGGAAGGCAAACTCGATAGCGTCGTGGACGTTTTGCAGGGCAAACTGGTGAAGCGCGGCATCTCGCTCCTGTCGTTCGACTATAAGCCGGTTGAGCCCGCCTTCGGTGGCAGTGTCCGTCAGGTGGTCGCCATTCAAGCCGGTATTTCAAAGGAAAAAGGCAAGGAAGTCATTGCCGCGCTCAAAGACAGCAAGCTGAAAGTGCAGGCCCAGATCCAGGACGAGCAGGTCAGGGTTACGGGAAAAAACAGGGATGACCTCCAAGCCGCGATCGCCCTTCTCAGGGAAAAGCAGGATCAGCTCAAGGTTCCCATGCAGTTCGGAAACTTCAGGAACTGAGGAGGCCGGCGGTCGTCCGAGGTCATGAGTAATAACCCAAAATCCCTGCTTTATTTCGTCAGTCTCGGATGCCCGAAGAATCTCGTTGATTCTCAAGTCATGCTCGGACTGTTGCAACGCGACCGCTACATCATCACCCAGAAGCGTGAGGATGCGGAAGTCATCATCGTCAATACCTGTTCTTTTATCGAGACCTCGAAAGAGGAATCGATCGAGATCATTCTCGAACTCGCCGAGATGAAGCAAACCGGGAGCTGCAGGCTGCTCGTGGCCTCGGGTTGTCTGCCGCAGCGCTATTCTAAAGAACTTGAAAACGAAATGCCTGAGGTCGATCTCTTCGTCGGCACGGGGCAGTACCATCGGATTACGGAGTTTCTCGATTCCGCCCGGAAGAGTCTTGAACGGGGCGACCCGGTTCCGCGGCGTTCGTATATTGATCAACCCGCGTTTATCCACACCGAAAAAGACCCGAGGCTGCATACCGGGCCGTCCTACAGCGCTTTTCTGAAAATTTCAGAGGGGTGCAACCGGCGTTGCTCCTTTTGTATTATCCCGAAGTTGCGAGGCAATGTCCGCTCGCGCACCGTCGCATCCCTCGTCGAAGAGGCGACCGGGATGGCCAAGAACGGGGTGCGCGAGTTGAATCTTGTCGCCCAGGACCTCACTGAATACGGAATGGAATGGAAGTATCGGGAGCGTCTGGAAACATTGTTACCCGAGCTTTGCAAAATCGACGGAATCGAATGGATCCGCCTTCATTACGTTTATCCGGATGATTTCTCCGACGAGCTGATCTCGATTATCGCTTCCGAACCGAAGATAGTGAAATATCTCGATATGCCGATTCAGCACACGGCGGATCGATTACTGAAAGCGATGAACCGAAAGCTCACGAAAGCGCGGCTCTTCGGCCTCGTGACCAAATTGCGCGAGAGCATACCGGACCTCGTGATCAGGACGTCGATCATTGTCGGCTTGCCTGGTGAAACCGAGGGAGAATTCAAGGAACTTTGCGACGATCTCATCTCACTGGATCTGGATCATGTCGGTCTGTTTCGCTATTCACAAGAAGAAGGGACTCCCGCCGCTGAAATGAAAGACCAGGTCAAGCCCGCAGCGAAGCGCCGCCGGTTGAAAATTTTGGACGATTTGGCGCGCAAGCAGTCGCTCAAACGGCATCAGAAGCTCGTCGGAAAAACGGTTTCCGTTCTCGTCGAGGGCCCAAGCCCGGAAAGCGATCTCCTGATTCAGGGCCGAACCGCGGGCCAAGCCCAGGAAATCGACGGACACGTTCTCATTAATGATCTCGGTACCAGAAACGTTTCGGACATTCACCCGGGGGACGTTCTTCAAGTCGAGATCACGGAAGCTCTTCCTTACGATTGGATTGGCCGGGTCGTTTAGCTCTATGAACGAAAGTTCTTGTGCAACATCCTGCCGCGAGTTGAATCAAATTTTGAATGAAGAAGCTCGGTCCGCTGATTTCGCGACCTTCGGAGCCGTGGATATCCGACTCGCGAACGAGGAGTTTCAAAAGCATGTCGATTCCTTTTCGCGTTGGCTCGAGGCTGGTATGGCGGGCTCCATGTCCTATCTCGCAAGAGGTAAGGAACGAAGAGCAGACCCACGGCGCGTTTTTTCCGGGGCCAAGAGCGTTTTTTGCGTGGGGGTCCCCTATGATCCTCGGCCGCTTGGAGCGGAGGATCCGGCCCGAGGTCCTCGTTTCGCGCGTTACCTGAGAGGGCGGGATTATCACAGTGAGGTCGCGGACCGTTTGGAGCGGCTGATGACCGCCGTCAACATGAGGTGGGTCGAGTCGGCTCAATCTCCCGTTCGCGCGCCACTCGGTTGGAAAGTTTGCGTCGATACGAGCGCGGTACTCGAAAGGGCCTGGGCATGCCTGGCGGGCCTGGGCTGGATCGGGAAAAACACGCTTCTCATCCATCCGAAACTCGGAAGTTATCTTTTCCTCGGGCTCGTGCTCCTGGACCACGAAACCGGACAGGCGCCCCAGATAGTGCCTGATTCTTGTGGTCATTGTCAGTGCTGTTTGCAGGCCTGTCCCGGAAAGGCGTTGAAACGGGGCACGACTCTCGATTCACGTCTTTGCGTGAGCTACTGGACGCTCGAATATCGGGGCGAACTTGTCACCGAGCAAATGCATTCCTTCGGCACTTGGATCGCGGGCTGCGATGTTTGTCAGGAGGCGTGTCCGTTTAATATCAGAATAAGCCGTGCTGCCGTTGCCCGGGATTCCCGGGATCTTTGTCCAACTCTGACGTGGGAGGCCTTGCTCGAGGAATCACCCGATGAATATCGTGAGCGCGTCCGGGACTGCGCTCTTGATCGTGTGAAACCGGAACAATTCAGCCGAAATCTCGCGATTGCACTCGGTAATGCGCTTGCGCTCGATTCTTCCGGGCTCGGCGGACGCCTTTTCGAAAAAATAAGAACGCGACTTGCTGGGGAGAGCGCGGGACCCGCGAGAGCGTGGTGGGAGAAATGTTTAAAGCTGGCGCATTCTGATTATTCCCCGAACCGCAAGCCGTAGAGACTGACCCGGACGCGATCTGCTTCGGGAAAAGATATCGTGACTTGCCGGTTTTTGGCCGGAAGACGGTCCAGCACGCGATAGAGCCAAGCGGAGCCCACTCGAGCGACAGTTCTTCCATCATCGTCCTGTTGCAGGTCCGCACCGAAGAACTCCTCGAACGCGGGCATTCCGTCGACTTGAATCGAAATGGAAGCCGGCTCGACTGTTTTAAGCATCGATCTCGCGATCAGGGAGAGCTTTGACGAAGGACAGTGAATCGCGATTTTGGCCTCGGGATCCGCGGTGCTGATGGATGCAGCGGTCTGGTCCCACTTCCCCGTGAAGAGTGGCACGCCCGAGGGGCTGGTTTCGGGCAGGGTTTCGATTCTCCTGAGGGCTTTGAAATGAGTGCTGCCCAATTCCAGCTTGGAGTTGTCATTCCCGGGTTTGAGCTGAGGGGAGAAAACGGGGGGAAGCGGCAGGCCGGGGTCATTCGCTCTGAGAAACTCCTGAACTCTCGATTCACCCTCTGGAAACCATTGAAGTCCGGATTTTTCGAAATGATTCTTTTGCTGGTAGGTGAGGACCATTTTCGGAGTCTCGGAAGCGCCGAATGATGCCGACAAAAGGCCGTCGCCATCAAGGGCGACGGGAAACTCGATACGGTGCAACGCGATGAATTTGTCTTCTATCGAGGTTCGGGAGTAGACGTCCGGGTAAGGAAATCTAAGCACCAGCAAAAACCCGAGATTCAGCGCATCGTATCGGCGATGCCATTCCCGGGCGTAAGTAATCGTGCTTTCTCCGGCGAAGCTCGTGGGATCAATGAAGAGAATTACCCAACCGCGACTGCTGAACGCCGGGTCCAGCGGGTGTGCGGTGATTCCGCCCTGGTGATTGATGGCCGCCAAAAGAGGTTCGGAGCCGAACCAGAGCGGGCGAAGTTCTTTCTTCGCGAGGGCGATGGCCTCTTCGGCGGTGAGTTGTTTTTCGCGCGGTTTCCAGATCATGAGTCGTCTTCGTGCTCCGAGCGTTTTCCGGATCCTTTCCAGAAAGAGAATATCATGGCGAGAATTGCCAGGCATCCTGAGACGGCATGGACCATGTGAAGTGACGAGATAAAATCGTTACTGAGCTTGTGACGCCAGGTGAAGAGTGTCGTGGCCAGGCCTGTCCCCGTAACAAGGCCCAGGTTGCGAACGGTGGCGAGCAGGGCTGATGCGACACCCAGCTTGTTGGCCGGAACGGCGCCCATGATCGCGTTATTGTTCGGTGCTTGAAAAAGGCCGGTCGCCAGTCCCGCGAACGATAAGGCGACCACGATCGCGGCTGGGCCGATCGTACTGTGCAGCCCCGGCCCGACGACGCCCGACATTCCAAAAAGGCCGACTGCGCCGATCAGCGCGCCGATTGAACTCAGCCAGCGGCTGCCGACACGATCCGAGAGGCGGCCGGCAATCGGGGCGATCACGAAAGTGGTGAGTGGAATCGCGGTCATGAAGAGACCGGCCTTATGAGGTGCGAAATGCAGGGTTTCTTCGAGAAAGAAAGGCATCAAAACAAAAACGGACGAAAAAGACACGAACATCAGGAGGCTGGCCAGATTCGCGGCCCAGAAAACCCGGATTTTGAGCAGTGACAGATCAAACAGGGGGGCTTTTGCTTCCGATTCCACTTTGATGAACGCCGCGCCGAACAGGACTGACAGAATCCCGAAGAACCACGGCGAACCGGCCAACGGCAGACTTCCTGAAATCGAGATGTCCGGCGGGTCAAAGAGGATGATGAACGAGAACAGAAAAATGGTTTGAAGAAAGGCTCCGACCCAATCGAAAGGCGCTTTCTCCCGCGGTATCCGATCGCGGCTCAAAAAATGTTGTGCGAGCCCAATGCCGACAATCCCGATGGGGATGTTGACCCAAAAAATGCTGCGCCAGCCGAATTCCGTGATGAGTAACCCGCCGACGCTGGGGCCCGAAACGAGTCCCGTGCTGACCACCATTGCCAGAGTTCCGAGCGCGGCTCCGCGTTCACGGAACGGGAACGCCGCCGTTATGATCGCCGGGCCGTTTGCCATCAGCATGGAAACGCCGAGTGCCTGGACCACTCTCGAAGCGACGAGAGCTCCGAGGGAGGGTGAGAGTCCGCAAAGCGCCGATCCTATCGTAAATATCAGGAACCCAAGTTGAAATACCGGCTTTCGCCCGTGTTGATCGGAGAGGCGCCCAAAGGGAAGAAGAAGACAGGTGATCACAAGTAAATAGACCACCACGACCCATTTTACCTGATGTAACGGCGCGCCGAAGTCCTTCGTCAGGGTGGGAAGCGCGATGTTGACGATGCTCGAGTCCAGGGTGGCCATGAAGGTTCCGCATGCCACCGCCGCAAGGACCCACCATTTTTGGGCCATCCGAGTACTCTAGCATATCAGGCAAACGCTTCAATGATGCCTTTCTGGCGTTTTGGCTCGAAAATGAAGGTTCGTTCGAGCTACTATCGAGGTGTGATTCTCTTTGGGCATCTCGGAATAGGCAGCAAGCTCGCGAGTCCTTGGAAAAGGGGGTTACCTTTTGGTGTTCTCCTGGTTGGGACCATGCTTCCCGATTTGGTCGATAAGCCGCTTTTTTATTCCGGCTTGGCCCCAGGGCTCATCACCGGAACACGGACGTTCGGTCATACTGCCCTGCTTTGCGCAACCTTGTGGGCTGTCGGGCTTGCCATTCGATCCCGTGTTTTTGCCGCTCTCGCCCTAGGCGTCGCGAGTCATCTTCTGCTCGACAATTTTGTCGACCGGTTTGTGCCGAACCCGAGTTCCGAAGGTCTTTTGGCACTTCTCTGGCCATTCCTGGGCACACGTTTCCCTGTCCTTCCCTATCGGACGATCGGTGAGCAGGTCGCGACCGTGTTTCAGCCGGTCATGATCGGTGCCGAGGTCGTCGGCTTGGCCCTGCTCCAGTGGCATTTCTGGAAATCGGTGCATCGTACCGAAATCGTCGAATCAGCTACCGAAATTATCCAGGCCAAGCGAACCAGAAAACTAAAGCGCTACTGAAACGTCCTTCTTTTTGGAGCTCTCTTCGGCTTTCAGCTGATCGCGAATCGAGAAGAACAGCATTCCGCCGGAAAAGAGGCCCATGAAGAGCCCTGTATAGAGATTCAGGTTCAGTTTGCCGGGGACCACCGGTTCGGTAATCCCGAGAACCATTAGAATCAGCGCGAAGATCATGAACAGTGCGCCGATGATGAATCGCAGGTCATCCAGATACTTTTGCATCAAGTTCATATGTTTTACCTCAGCACGAAGTTAAGAGCGATCACGGCAGCCAACACGGCCCCAGCCAGGGGTGCCGGTCTGAGATACCAGGCAACCCCGGTCTCTTTCGGCTTTTCCGTCAGACTGTAGACGAGACCACGGAGTTCATCAGCGGGTTTTGCTTTGGTGGCAAGGCTGATCAGGATCGTGATCACGAAACACGAGGTCCAGGCGACGATCGCGATCGCGAAAGCCTGCGCCATCGCGGACGAAAACTCGTGAACCGGGGTCGACAGCATCCAGCCGCCTTTTCCTTCTGCAATCGTGATTCCCTGGGTAATGGCTGCCATGACGGTTCCCGATAGCAGTCCCCAGAAAGCGCCGTGACCCGTTGTTCTCCGCCAGAACATCCCAAGGAGGAATGTCGCGAAAAGCGGAGCGTTGACGAAGCCGAAAACGAGCTGGAGGAGGTCCATGATGTTATTGAAGCTCCTGGCCAGGTATGCCGTCGCGACGGAGAGCAGAATCCCGAAGAGCGTCGCCATTCGACCGACCCAAAGATAATGCTTGTCCGGCGCGTTCTTTTTGAAGTGCGTCTGATAAATGTCATAAGTCCAGACCGCGTTGAAGGCGGTCACGTTTCCGGCCATTCCGGACATGAAGGACGCCATCAGCGCCGTGAGGCCGATGCCGAGGAGTCCCGTGGGGTAGTAATGTGAAAGCATGACCGGCAAGGTCATGTCGAAATCCATCCGACCGTCTGGTTTTAGCGGAAGCGCGAAACTCCCGTCGGTCTTCGTGAGAACGAGAGCGATCAGGCCGGGAAGAATCACGATGAACGGGATGAGCATTTTTGGCACCGCTGCCACGATCGGCGTGCGCTGCGCGGCCGACATGTTATGCGCGACCATCGCTCGCTGAACGACGAGGAAGTCCGTGCACCAGTAACCGAACGAGAGCACGAAGCCCAAACCCATGACCATCTGGAACATATTCACGCCCATCGGATTATCCGCCGCCGAGCCCATGTTTTGCCAGGTGTGGGTCATGACGGCCGGAAGTTGCTGTTCGATTCCGGACCATCCTCCGACTTGATGAAGTCCCGCGAACACGAGAGGGGCAATCCCGAGCACGATCAGGAAAAACTGGAGAACCTCGTTGTAAATGGCGCTCGTGAGTCCGCCGGTCAGAATGTACGCGAGCACGATGCCTCCCGAGAGCCACACCGAGACTTCGAAGGACCAGCCAAGGAGTGACTGAAGAAGGATCGCAAGAGCGTAAAGGGAAACGCCCGAAGAGAACACCGTCATCGCGGCGAAAGAGAGGGCGTTGAAGCTTCGCGTTTTTTCATCGAAGCGCAGTTTCAGGTATTCAGGAACCGAACGTGCGCGGCTGCCGTAATAGAACGGCATCATGAAAACGCCGAGAAAGATCATGGCCGGAATAGCGCCGACCCAGTAAAAATGCGCCGTCATGATCCCGTACTTCGCGCCCGAAGCGGCCATCCCGATCACTTCCTGGGCTCCCAGGTTCGCCGAAATAAAGGCGAGGCTTGTGATCCAGAGCGGAATGGATTTGCCGCTCATCAGGAAGTCGCCGCTGCTTTTCACCCTGCGTTTGAGCAGGAAGCCGATTCCCAGAACAAAGACGAAGTAAACGGCGATAATGCCGTAGTCGATCATGGAAAGTTTCATACGTAGCCCTTTCAGCGAGACTGCTGGATGTTACGGTTCAACGCGCTACTACACGTATGCAGATGGTTGTGCGTTGTTAAGGATAGCACAAACAGAATCTGAGGCCAGAAAAGTCTACGTTTGGCTGACAGCGCCCTCGGCGGCGCCGGAACGAGTGGTTCCGATGACCGGTTCGGACCTGCGATCTTCAAAACGGTACTTGGAAAGAACTTCGATGGCGGCGCGAAAACCGCTTTTCACGTATTCTGAGAGCTTTTTTGGAGAAAGGCTGAAGTTGTCGCCGAAAAACACCTGGGCATCCGTCGGACTCGGGTGAATATAGATCGTGTCGACGTCCGAACGATGATGGAGCTCTTTTTCGAGAATTTCGCAAATTCTTCGGCGATGCTCCTCGGTCAGCGCCTGTTCTTTGCAGTACCGGGACACTGCATTAATCGCGTTTCTCTGGATGTCGTTGTTGTGAATTGTATTATTAATCTTCTGCTCGACGAGGAGAAATATGGACTGAACCACGATCGGTGCCAGTCCGTATTCGGTTAACGAGCCGATCTCTTTCATGAAATGGTAGGGCTGGTGCGTGTAGCTGGCGATGACGAGGTCCGCTCCGGCGTCCACGGCGACGTGTGTCGAAAGCGTGTCGCGGATTTCGCCGTCGATGTAGTGGATCGGGGTCCCATTCCGGTTCTTGATGGCGTAAGGCGCGTAAAGCGGTGGAAGTGCCGCGCTCGCCGCGCAAGCCTGCGAGATAACAATGTCGTTGTCATATTGGCAGGAGAGGTCGTGGGCGGGGGGCTGGTAACTGTATTTTCCGAAAACGACTTTTCGGGAATGATTGAGCTGGGTGGCGACTATAAAAAGGTCGGCAATGTAATCATGAAAGCTGTTTGAGGGCAGGACCTCCTCCCGGAAGAACTGTTCAATTCCGGCTGTGGTAAAAAATCCGGTTGTCTTGAGCCACCGGAGTTGAAGCACGTCCTCCCATTTGCCGTCGAAAAGATTGGAGACGATCTTTTTGAGATAAGCGACTTGCCTCAGCTGCTCGCCGGCCAAGCCGGGCCGTATTTTCAGCATGGTCGGGTAGGTGAGCCGGGGCAAGACCTTGGGGGTCATGTCGGCCGGATCGGTAAGAGGCATTCTCTTTGTCAGGAAGGAATTGAAAATATTGTCGAGCGAATAGCCAGCGGCGAGATAGCTCGCGATGATCGACCCGGCGCTTGAGCCGACATAGGTCGAGATCTCCATGGGTCGGGGGGTCCGGACGGGACCAGCCTTTGGGTTCAGTCCACCGTAGAATTTGAACCCTTGTTCTTGAAGCGCGAGAGCAACACCCAAGTGAAATGCTCCAGCTTTAGAGGCGCCTCCGCTGCACACGAAGGCGATTTTTCTTTTCGAACCGATCTGGATTTTTTCGTCCGTGGCTTTTTGTCGGGTAATAGCCATAATGCGAGATTACTTGAAATTCTCTCCCATGGAAATACAATTGATCGTATGTCGAAATGCGCTGCGGCGGGCAAATGGATTCCTTTGATGGATTATGCGGGCAAGAAAGGGATCAGCCTTTCAACTCTTCGCAGGCACATCAAGGCGAACAAGATTCTTTATAAAGTAGAGAACGGCCGTTACCTTCTTCTGGACGAAGGGCCGGATGATTCACAACTCAACAGTCGAGCCATCGGCGATCCGAAGTTCCTGGAGTTGACGGCCAAATTGCAGAGGGCACAAAAGGAAATCGCAGAGCTCAAAACGCTCATCGCGCTCTACGAGGAGACGATGCCTTCTCAAAGGTTGGATGGTTAATAGCACCCGATTCGATTTCAGGTCTTTTGCCAAAACGCGCAGGGCGCTGCTTTCGGCGTTTCTTTTGCTTTTTTGCGCGTTCTCCAATTCAGCTCACGCTACTTCGGAGCTGGACCGAAAGTACGCTCTCGAGTCAGTCGGCCTCCTGCGTTCATTGGATAATGTCGACGGGCTTTTTGCCGACTACGTCGCCTCCGCCTATCGTGACTATTTTTCGCGGCAGAGCCGTTTCAAGCTTCAAGACCTTTCGAAGGCCGATGACGTGCTTGCGCGGGCGAAGCTGCCGTACGGCAAGATTATCTACGATCGCGAAATTTTGAGCCAGCTCGCGCGCGCGACGCGTGCCGAAAGCATCATTCGAACCGCGATTCAAAAAGAGGGAAAGCAGTATCGATTCACTCTGGAGTGGTTGCTTTCGCCACAAATGGAATTGCTGTCCAGCGACCGTTTTGTTCTGCAGGAAAGCTCAGAAAAGGGCGGAAAAGAAACGCTCCAGACAGAAGAGTCCGGTGCTTTGGGCCTTGGGGATCTTCGGGGCTCCCTTGATCAGGCTCTTGATCGGATGATCTCGAAAGTCCCCTTCGTCGCGCAGGTCACGGGCAGGGATAATCAATCCGTGACCATCGATATAGGTGCGAACGCCGATATCAAAAGAGGCGACACGCTTCTGATCGCCACGCTGGATGAGGTCAAGAAACATCCCTTGCTGAAGTCAGTGGTTGACTGGCGCTTGAGCTCTGTCGGCCGAGTCGAAATCGAGGAAGCTGACGAGCGGATCGCTTTCGGCAAGGTGATCGAAGAAGAGCCCGGACGCAAGATCGGCCGCTATCAAAAGGTGGTCCAGATCATGCCGCTGCCGGTCGGTCCCGCAGCTCGGTCGGCCGCGCGACCGGCGGCCGAGGAGGAAGCGCTCGACGAACCACCCCGCCTGGGCTGGATTAGCGGCGGCCTTGGGGCGGGCAGTTTTACCCGCCAGCTCAGTTCAGAATCTTCGGGTTTGAGCGGGACCGGTCTCTTTCTCATCCCGAGAGCCGATCTTCAGCTCTGGCTGAATCGTGAATGGTTCACCGAGTTCGGTTTTGGATATGGCTTTTCGAGTTACTCGCAGAACGATCTGGCGACCGGCGCAGCAACCGCGGCGGGCTCCGTATCGGCGTCAATGTCCGCCTGGCGCTTTAATCTCGGCTACTCGTACCTCGTGAATGGAAACTTTTTCGGCCCGAAGGGCTGGGTCAGGATGGGTTATCAGTCAGCCACCTACACGTTTCCCGTTTCGGTTACGGAACAGACGACGCCGATCGGTTTCAAGGCGTTCTTTTTCGGAGTAGGGGGGGATCTCCCGATTCGTTCGAATTGGAGCGCGACGCTCAATCTTGATTTCGGGCTGTTGCCGAGCGCAGCTGAGACGACGAATGTTTCCGGATCGGTAAACAGCTCGTCCCAAGTGAGCTTCTTCATGGGCGCGCTCTATCGATACGCTCCAAAAATAGCGATACGCGGCGGGTTGGAGATCACCGCGAACAACGCTGAATTTCAGGACGGCGCGACGCTGTCACAGAAGACGGTCACCTTCGCCCCGAGTTTGATTTATTATTTCTAACCTGAACGCGCCGCATGCGCGGAGCCCCCTTCCCAACGCCGTAAATCCAAGGTAAAGCTGGTTCGCACATGAAGAGTACCGAACATTCGCAAAATGACGTCGCCCGGCGCATTCAGGAGCTGACCGCTCAAATCCACCATCACGACTTCAGGTACTACGTTCTCGATGATCCGGAAATTTCCGACGCGGAATATGACAAGCTCTATCGTGAACTCGAGGATCTTGAAGCGAAGTACCCGGATTTCCGCATGAGCGATTCCCCGACTCTCCGAGTGGGGGGGCGTGCGCGCGAGGAGTTCAAGAAAATCCGGCACCGCGTCCCGATGCTGTCCCTCGCCAACGCCTTAAGCGAGCAGGAATTCCTGCAGTTCGATGAGAGGCTGCACCGTTTTTTGGACGTCGATCCCAATGTTCCTCTCGAATATTTCGTGGAACTCAAGTTTGACGGGCTCTCTCTGAACCTCACCTATGAGAATGGAATTTTCGTTTCAGCCGGAACACGGGGCGACGGCGAAACAGGCGAAGACGTCAGTCCAAACGTTCACACGATCCGGGCGGTCCCGCTTCGGATGCGGAACATCGAGGGCAAGACGTTGCCACGTCTTCTTGAGGTCCGCGGCGAAGCCATTCTCCCGATCAAGGAATTTGAAAAGCTCAACGAGGAACAGGCGCGCAAGGGGCAGAAGCTTTTCGCGAATCCGCGAAACGCGGCTGCGGGATCGCTTCGCCAGCTGGACCCCTCGGTCACCGCCTCCCGTCCGCTCACCGTCTTCTGCTACGGAGTAGGTCACTCGGAAGGAATCCAGGTTCGCACGATGGCCGAGTACGAAGACTTGCTTGAGGACTACGGCTTTCATGTCGGCAAATGGCGGGAGGTCTGCCTGGGTGCCGAGAACGTCCTTAAATTTTATCGCAAAATCGAAACGATCCGCGAAACCTTGCCGTTCGAAATCGACGGGATTGTCGTGAAAATCAACCGTCTGAGCGACATCGACAAGGCAGGTTACATCGCGCGCAGCCCGCGCGGGATGATCGCGTTCAAGTATCCGCCGCGCCAGGAAACCACGATCATCGAGGACATCATTGTACAGGTCGGGAGAACGGGAACGCTGACTCCGGTGGCCATGGTCGCCCCTGTTCGCCTCGGCGGAGCAACGGTGAGGCGGGCGACGCTCCACAACCAGGATGAAATCGATCGCAAGGACATCCGGATTGGTGATCGCGTTCTGATCCAGCGAGCCGGGGACGTCATTCCCGAGGTCGTGAAGGTCATCACTGACGTGAGAACCGGGCATGAAAAAAAATTCCGTCTCCCAAAAAACTGCCCGATCTGTCATTCACCCGTAGAACGAAAAGCCGGGGAAGCCGCCGTCAGATGCGTTAACCCGAACTGTGTCGCTCAGCTCAAGGAGCGTATTCGGCACATGGTCATGATTGATGCGCTTAACATAGAAGGCCTGGGCGAGAAGATCGTCGAACAGCTCGTTGATGCGGGGTTGGTCAAGGGTTACAGCGATGTTTTCAAGCTCACGAAAGAGCAATTTCTTCAGCTTGAAGGCTTTGCCGAGCGCTCGAGTTCGAAGATGATCGAGGCCATTCAATCGGCGCGCACCCCGGAACTCTACCGGCTGATTTTTGGTTTGGGCATTCGGCATGTCGGCGAGAGCACGGCGAAGCTCCTCGCCAACCACTTTGGCTCGATCGACGGGATCATGAACGCGACGGAAGCGCGCTTCGAGGAAATTCACGAGGTCGGTCCCGAGGTCGCCAAGAGCTTGCATCAGTATTTTCAAAATCCGCAGCACAGGAGCGAGTTGAACGAGCTTCTTCGGTTCCTGAGGTTACGGGCACCCAAGCGCGCCGCCGCAGGACAAGGAAAACTCGCCGGAAAGACCATTGTCCTGACGGGTACCTTTCCCAATCTCTCCCGAAGCGAAGCGACGAAACTGATCGAAGACCACGGGGGACGCGTATCGTCGAGTGTTTCGAAGAAAACGGACTTTGTGGTGGCCGGAGAAGAGGCCGGAAGTAAACTCGATAAGGCGCGCGAGCTCGGCGTCAGTGTCACCGATGAGGCGGGCCTGCTGGAATTACTGCGCTGATTCGCGTCGGTTAGCTTGACCGTCTCACTCTGAACCGGAGCGCCCCGGCCCTTGGTATGCGATAATTCTTCGCACGATCTTTCCTGATTCGAGGTCCCGCGTGAGCCGATCCCAGCGGTCCTTGTGGGTAACGAAGCGGGCGTGGACCGCATTGTATCGAAACTGAGTGCTCTGGGTGGACTTTGGCATGTACTGAAGTGTCATCATGATCTGCTCGAGCTGCTTGCGGCGCTCCAGCGGAGGACGCTTTTCGACTCCTCGGATGTACTGCATGTAAAGGCTTTCGACCTGTTCGATCATCGGTTCAGCGCGGGTGATGAGCTCCTCGAAACGCGCGGCCTGGTCGTCCTGTTCCTCCGCCAGGCCTTTCCGCTTCAACTCCTCGCGGTCTTGCTCATCTTCCCTCTGACGGCGTCGTTCGCGTTTTCGCCTTTCTTCGTCTTCTTCGGCCATGAAAATAGGTTAACAGAAAAGTGAGGGCAGCTCACCAATTCTTGAAATTGGAAGAAGCCTCAGGCCAGACGTTTTGGCACAACGCTCGAGCGAACTCCTCGGCAGCACAACGGTTTTGAAACCCAGCTTTTTTGCTTCTTCAACGCGCACCTCGGGCTGTGAGACGCGCCGCACCTCACCCGTTAAGCCGAGCTCGCCGATGAAAACCCAATCCGAAGCGATCGGCTTCTCTTCATGACTTGACCAGATCGCCGCAGCCGCCGCGAGGTCGCAGGCCGGCTCGGTGAGTTTCAGACCCCCCGCCACGTTGAAAAAAAGATCCTGTTCGGCAAGTTTCAGGCGCATGTGTTTTTCGAGAATAGCGGCGAGAAGAGAAACGCGGGTGCTTTCCATTCCGAGGGAGGTCCGTCTCGGCATCGCGAGGCCCGAAGGGCTGACGAGCGCCTGAAGTTCGACCAGGAACGGGCGTGAGCCCTCGAGAGACGCCGAAATCGCGGTTCCCGCGACCGCTTCTTTACGTTCGCTGAGAAAAAGAGACGAGGGATTCGCGACTTCGCGCAAACCATCGCCGTCCATTTCGAAAACACCGAGTTCGCGCGTGCTGCCGAAACGATTTTTCACCGTGCGGAGAAGACGATACGATTGTCCGGCCTCGGCCTCGAAGTAAAGGACGGTGTCGACCATGTGTTCGACAGCTTTTGGCCCGGCGATATTTCCTTCTTTCGTGACGTGACCCACCAGCCAGACGGCGATTCGGGCTGATTTGGCGAGAGCCATCAGTCGCATCGCGACTTCACGCACCTGACTGACGCTTCCGGGCGCTGATTCGAGTGACCCGCTCGAGAAGGTCTGGAGCGAATCCATCACCATGACCTGGGGCTTGAGTTCCTTGATGTTCGCGAAAACGCGCTCCAGCTGGGTTTCAGCCGCGAGAAAGATCTGGCCCTTGCTCATGATGCCGAGACGGTGCGCGCGCCCGCGGATCTGGTCGACGGATTCTTCGCCGCTGACGTAGAGCATTTTGAGCTCGGGATTCGTTTCGACGAGCCCACGCGCCATCTGCAGGAGAAGCGTGCTCTTCCCGATGCCGGGATCGCCGCCCAGCAAAATGAAACTGTCCGGGATCAGTCCGCCACCCAGCACGCGATCGAGTTCGCCGATGCCCGTCGAAAAGCGGTGCAGATGCTTCTGTGAATCGCCGGGATCCTGTTCGAGCGGCACCCATTCCGACGGCCCGCCGGCCAATTCAAGCGCGGCATCGCGCGGCGAAGGGTAAACCTGCCCGGCACTGGCCTGCTCCTCGACGAAGGAATTCCAGGATTCGCAGCCGGGGCAGCGGCCAAGCCACTTCGCGCTTGTCTGGCCGCAGTTCTGACACGAGTACTGCGTTTTTATTTTCATGGTTTGTACGTCACTCTCGCCACGGCGCGATTCCAGCGTCCTTTGGCCTGTTCACGTTCCTCGGGGCTGATGGCGGGATAGAAGGAACGGTCTTCCTTCCAGGTCTTCTCGATATCCGAAAGATCAGTCCAAAGTCCCGCGCCGAGTCCGGCCGCGAAAATGGCGCCGAGACTCGTGGTCTCGAGGTATTTCGGCCTTTTCAGTTTCACGCCAAGGACATCCGACTGGAACTGCATGAGGAGATCATTGGCGGAAGCCCCGCCGTCGACATTCAGGCTCGTCAGAGGCTTCCCGAGGTCCTGTTCCATCGCGCTCAGGATCGCCACGTTCTGAAACGCGATCCCCTCGAGCACGGCGCGCGCCATGTGCGCGCGGGTAGTTCCCCGGGTGATCCCGGTGAACATCCCCGTTGCGTTCGCGTCCCAGTAGGGAGCGGCCAGACCCGTGAGCGCCGGCACGAAAACGACGCCGTCGCTGGTGGGAACGGACGCGGCAAGATCCTCGATTTCGGCTGATGAGTCGATGAACTTGAGTCCGTCTCGGACCCACTGCACGGCCGCGCCGGCGATAAAGGCGCTTCCTTCGAGCGCATAGGTGTAGTTGTCCTCACTGAGCGCCCAGGCCACTGTCGAGACGAGGCGATGCTTGCTCCGGGCCGGCTTGCGGCCGGTATTGAGAAGCAGGAACGCGCCGGTTCCGTAAGTACATTTCGCGGAACCTTCCTTTACACAGGCCTGACCGAGTAATGCCGCCTGTTGATCGCCGAGAACTCCCGTAACGGGGATTCCATCAGGCAGCCCCGCGAAATTCTTGGTGACCGCGAAAATCCCCGTCGAAGGCTGAACGTCGGGCCAGATCTCCATCGGGATTTTGAGAGTCGAGCAGAGTTCCTGATCCCATTTGTGCTGGGTGAGGTGAAAGCAAAGCGTCCGGGAAGCATTGCTCGGTTCCGTGACATGGACCGTTCCGCCCGAAAGGCGCGCAAGGAGATAGCTGTCGATCGTCCCCGCGGCAAGCCGTCCGGCTTTATGGGCCGACTGGATCACAGGCCAGTTCCGAAGCGCCCAGGCGGCTTTCGTTCCGGAAAAATACGGATCGATGAGGAGACCGGTTTTTTCCTGGAAGAGGGTTTCCGTTCCCGCCTTGCGGAGTTCGTCGCAAAGCTCCGAGGTGCGGCGATCCTGCCAGACGATTCCCCGCGCGAGCGGTTCACTCGTTTTGCGATCCCAGAAACAAAGGGTCTCGCGCTGGTTCGTGATTCCGATTGCCTGAATCCGGCGGACATCGGAATGTTTCGTCACTTCGCGCACGGTCTGCAGGACCGTGCTCCAGATATCATCGAGGTCGTGTTCCACCCAGCCCGGCTTTGGAAAGTGCTGATCGAAATCAACGCTCGCTTCAGCGATCTTGTTCAGCGAGGTGTCCATGAGAATGGCCGTTGTTCCTGTCGTGCCCTGATCAATCGCGAGAATCGTGTCCATAAAGTTCCCTTTCCATTTTCCATACCTTCTCGAGGCAGAAGGGGGCAAGGTGAGTCCGAAAGCAAAATGAGCTTTTGGCCTGGTCGTAGCGGATGTGCCGCTCGCATCACGATAATCCTAGTATATTGAAGACTTAGGCGAGCCCACCACACTGCACGTCGTCCAGCACGATGATTGAAATTTGGGTGTCTCCGTGCTACGCCCTAGTGAATTAAGACAGCGCTGCCCCGATTGACCAGTACCCAGCCACAAACTCGGGGCGCCGGAGCTTCTCAGGAGATTCCCGATGGAAAAAAAATTTCCCACAGTGGAAATCGATGTCAATCAGTGCAAGGGCTGCGCCCTCTGTATTGAAAACTGTCCGCCGAAGGTACTCAGCCTTTCAATCGCTTATAACCGGTTGGGATATCAGTACGCGGAGTACAAGGGCGAGGGTTGTTCCGGTTGTGAGGCATGTTTCTATGCGTGTCCCGAACCGGGCGCTATCACGATCATCAAAGAGAAGAAGAAGGCTGCATTATGAAAAAAGAGCTCATCAAAGGCAATGAAGCCGTGATCAAGGGCGCGATTCTCGCGGGATGCACCCATTATTTCGGTTATCCGATCACTCCCGCGAGCGAGATCGCCCAGGCGGCGGCGTTTTACTTCCCGCTCGTCGGAGGGACTTTCGTCCAGGCCGAAAGCGAAGTGGCGGCCGTGAACATGGTTTACGGAGCGGCGGCCGCGGGCCGTCGCACGATGACGGCGTCGAGCGGTCCGGGCATGAGCCTTAAGCAGGAAGGCATCAGCTATCTCGCGGGCGCGGAACTTCCGGCCGTGATCGTGGATGTCATGCGCGCAGGCCCGGGCCTCGGCAACATCTGGCCCGAGCAGAGCGATTACAATCAGGTCGTCAAGGGCGGCGGTCACGGAAATTACAAGAACCTCGTTCTAGCCCCGAATTCGGCACAGGAAATGTGCGATATGACCGTCCAGGCCTTCGAGCTTGCCGACAAGTACCGTTGCACAGTGGTCGTTCTCACGGACGGCAACATCGGCCAGACGATGGAGCCGGTTGAATTTCCCGATGAGATCAGGAGAGCGCCTTATAAGGATTGGGCGGTTTACGGTGACGCCAAAACCCGCAAGAACCTCGTGACCTCGATTTACATGAGCCCGGAATCGCTCTACGAGCTGAATGCGAGGCTTCAGAAAAAATACGACGCGATTGAAGCCGCTGAGCAGCAGTCGGAAGACTTCATGGTCGATGACGCCGAGCTCGTCGTGATCGCGTACGGCATCATGAGCCGTGTTTCGCAGAACGCGATTGAAGAGCTTCGGGCCAAGGGCAGAAAAGTCGGAATGGTCCGGCCGAAGACGCTCTTCCCGTTTCCGAAAAGCCGACTGAACGCGCTTCCCAAAGCGAAAGCTTTTCTCGTCGCAGAGATGTCGAATGGCCAGATGCTCGAGGATGTAAAGCTGGCGATCGAACACAAGAAGCCCGTCGAGTTCTACGGAACATTCGGCGGAACGGTTCCGTCCGTCGATGACGTCAAAATCGCGATTGAAACGGCCTACCACAGGAAAATCGGATAAAGAGTATGGAAAAAATCGAAAAGGTAATCAAAGGCAAACCCGAGGCGATCTACGACACCTTCGAACGCAAGGCCGGGGCCGATAAAGTAACGACGCATTATTGTCCCGGATGCGGGCATGGGCGTGTTCACAAGATCATCGCCGAAGCGCTTTCCGACATGGGCGTTTCGGATCGAACGATCTTTATTTCGCCGGTCGGTTGTTCCGTGTTCGCATACTATTACATGAATACCGGCAACGTTCAGGCTGCGCACGGTAGGGCTCCTGCCGTCGGCACAGGGGTTTCCCGCGCTCGCCCGGACAGCATCGTGATCAGCTATCAGGGCGACGGCGACCTCGCGGCGATCGGAACGAGTGAAATCATGCACGCGGCCAATCGTGGCGAGAACATGACGGTGATTTTCATCAATAACGCGATTTACGGCATGACCGGCGGTCAGATGGCTCCGACGACGATGATCGGCCAGAAGACGATTACGACGCCTCGCGGGCGCACCGTGATGAACGAAGGCTATCCGATTCGCATGGCTGAGATCATCTCTTCGCTGGAAGCGCCCATTTATGTCGAGCGCACGGCCTGCACCGACACCAAAGGCATCATGAAAACACGCAAGGCTGTCCGCAAAGCCTTGAAGCTTCAGGCCGAGAAAAAGGGTTTTACCTTTATCGAGATCCTGAGTGCTTGCCCGACGGGATGGAAGAAAACCCCGAAGGACTCCATCAAGTGGATTCAGGACGTCCTCGAGCCGTACTTCAAGCCCGGTGTTTACAAGGATATCTCCGAAGCGGCGCAGCCGATGCTTCGTTCGGAGCCGATCTCGAACCCTGACGAAATTTATGAGCAGATCGGGCTGCAAAAGGGCAAGACCGCGACGAGCGCCACGCAAATTCCCGAAGAGAAGCGCATCAAGATCGCCGGATTCGGCGGACAAGGGGCGCTTACGGCGGGTGTGATGATCGCGACCGCCGGAATGAACGACGGCCTCAATGTCTCCTGGATTCCGTCCTACGGACCCGAGATGCGCGGAGGCACGGCGAATTGCTCCGTCATCATTTCGAGCAAACGCATCGGTTCACCACTCATCAAAAATCCGAACGTCCTGATCGCCATGAACGGGCCGTCTCTCGATGCCTTTGAGAACGAAGTCGCGGCGGGCGGAACGATCATCGTCAACAGCTCGATCATCGAGCGCAAGGTGAAGCGCAATGACGTGAAAGCGATCTACGCGCCTTTGACCGAAATTGCCGCCAACCTCGGATTAAAGGCCGCGGCGAACGCGGTCGCGGTTGGCGTTTATCTCGGGCATGACAAGGTCTTCGGCAGAGAGCGCATTTACGACGTTCTCAGGACTTCTTTCAAAAAGAAAGACGCGGTCGACCTGAATATCAAAGCGGTGGACGCCGGTTACCAGTTCGTTCAGACCGCCTGAGAGCGGCTGTCGAAGTGATAACAAAGATCGCTTCCGTTCTGCAGGTCCTGTCCGCAATGATGGCATTTGCTGATCGCGACGAGCGTCTGAGCGTCCGGGCATTCGCAATCCGATTTGAGACAGCAACCGGGTGAACAGTTTTCTGTCGTCATCCAGTATTCGCCACAATCAGGACAGTACCAATCGATTTTGCTCCATCGTCCCATGGCGTCCCTATATCGCAACTCGAAGATCCGGGACAATGTGATTGAACTGATGCACCGCAAATGTCCTTGCATTTTTGCGGCGGACGACTAGCCTCCTGGGCTATGCACAATCAACCGGCTTCAATGATCGCTCTGGCCAGGTGCTGCATCGTCGTCCTCGCGCTCGTGGTGTTGACGAGGGGAGAGGCCCAAGAGGTGCCCGCTTTCACGATTCGATCGGCTGTCGACGCGGCGCTTGCTCATGACCCGGCGGTTCAAAGCGCTCGTGAGAAATTGAATGAAGTCGACGCGGCTTTCACGGTTTCAGTCGCGCAGATACTCCCGAACGTTGCGACTACGGGGACGTTTTCGTACAGAAAAGACGCCCTGAACGTCGGTAATCCGGCGTTTGGAGGCGAGCCGTACAATTATTATCAGCTCGCCTTTCAAGGTACGCAGCCCCTGTTTGATCTCGGCGTTCTGGCGGCCATCAAGGGCGGGCGGAAAGAAAAGAGCATCCGGCAACTCGAAATTGAGATCGCCGAACGTGACCTGACCTTGAGAGTCATTCAATCTTTTTACAATCTTGTCCTGAATGAAAGGCGCCTTCAGGTTCTGCTCAGGACCGAAGTCGTCGAGAAGAAAGTTCTCGCGACGGCCCAAGCACGACTCAAGATCGGCAGGACCCAGCTTCTTGACGTTTTGCAGATCCAGACGCAGCTCGCTCTTCTTGCCCCGAAAATCGCGCAAGCTCGCAGTCAAATCGAGATCGCCGCGGCGGAACTCGCGAGCCTTCTCGGCGACAAGAACCTGAAACAGATCCGAATCGAAGGCGTTCTTGATTTTCCGAACTGGAAGAGGATCTCAGAATCACTGAAAGCCAAGCCGTACCGGCTTCCCGAGATCGAGCGCGTCAACCTCCTTCAAGATCAGTTTACCGACAAAAACAGCCTCGCGATGGCCAAGCACTGGCCGAAGCTGAACGCGGTCGGAAATTGGGGGCGTGCCTCTTTCGCCAAATCCGAGCTTCTGGACGGATATTCGACGAATTGGTCAGTTGGGGTGCAGCTCACGATTCCGCTTTTCAGCGGGCTTTCTTCGGTTTGGGAACGAAAGCAGCTCGCTTCGCAAGAAGCGCAACTTCAGATCGAGGAGGCGCGTACTCGCGACAAGGCTTCCTTGGATCAGATCCGTTCCGAAAAGGGCCTCGCTCTTCAACTCAGCCTGATTGAATCTTCCCGCCTCGCTTTTGAGTATGCGCGTGACTCCTTGAAAGAGGCTGAAAAGGAATATCGGTTTTCGCGAACTGATTATCTGCAGCTGCTCAAGGCTGAAGAAACCAACCTCCAGGCCGAATCCTCTTATGATCAGGCGAAGTATGACCTGATTGTCGGGGCCGCGAAGTATTACGTCGCCTCGGGTTACAGCCTTTCTGAACTCGTAGAATGGCTAGAAAAACGAGAACTTGCCACTCCTAAAGGGGGTTCTTGACGGGCTAAGTCCCGGACGGGTATAACGCACCGTGACAGCGAGGAGATCCTATGCTCAAGCATCATCATTTGGTCGCAACGGGCTTCGCCCTTTTTCTGGGGGCTTCACTTGTTGCATGCCAGGATAAAACCCTGGAAGACTGGCAAAACGAAAAGGTGGGACGAGATACGGCCAAAATCCAAGCCGTAGCCGGGATCTACCGTGGAGTGTTGGTCTCTCAATGGGATCTGTCGCAAAACAGTCCCGTTGCCCCTGTCGAAATCCGGCTTGAACCAAAAATTAAATCAGGCGGTTCGGGCGGCTCTCAGCAACAGGCCACGATCCAGGCTAAGGTGATCATCGGTGAAGGCAGTCAGGTGAAGCGACTGAACTTTACCGCGAATTCGTTCAACTATGTCGACCAGAGTTTCGAAGCAACGGCGAGCGTGGCGACCGGTAAAAGTGACTTGGCCGTCAACATGCAGGCGGAGATCTCTGATTCCGGAACGCTCCAGGGCAAGTTTGAAGTCGACGGTTACTCCGACCGTGGTGTTTCGTTCGATCTGGTAAAGGACGCTCCGCTGGGAGTGGTCGATTCCGGCTCGGCGGGCCGCCCGGGAATCGAGCTGCCGGAGGTCGTTTACTACGGTGAAACCCCGGATTTGGGAAAGCCCCATGGCGTGATTCAAATCGAAGCGATGATCCGAACCTACCCGATGAGTTCGGGGGCGGAATTCGTGGAGCTGATTTCACCCATCAAGTTCGTTGAAGTTTCCTGGAATACGGGAATGGAAAATCCCCCGATCCTCGAGGGGCAATTGGATCTCAGCACGGGTCGCCTCTTCGCGGCCCTCAGTATTCAGTTCGAAGGGCAGCCTTATAAAGTCACCCTAGATTGCAAGATGAGGGATCCCGTCTCTCTCGATGGTGGCTTGGATTGCCGCTTTGACTCACGAATGAATCTCCATTACTCGGTCACCCTTCTCCCCAGAGTCAAGAATGCCGGAGGTAACCAGAATAAATGATGACTTCACGATTCAGCTCCCTCGGTGTTCTTGCGGTTGCGTTTCTGGGTGGTTCTCTTTGCGCCGCCTCTGAGGGCATCGTTCTCGATATCCCGCAGAGCCGATTCCAGGAGACGACGACTCCTTTGTCTTCGGCCAGTGCCGGCGAGGGCCGTCTCGCGATTTCCGTTTCGTCCTGGAAGCCGGGCCGTCTTGAAAAGATTCACGTGAACAGCCGAATTGATTCCGTCGACGCGTTTCGGCCTGATTCGCTTCCTTACCTCTCTGCCTCTTACATCATGCCGGTTCGGCAGACTTTTCGCGTGGGCTCGTTCGCCTGGAAACTCGGCGCAGGCTACTTTTCGCTGAATCGATCGGGAATCGTTGCTTCTGACGGATTGAGCAGGCGCGCCGAACAGGCGTTGCATGTGTTTCCGGTGGCGGCGGGTTTCGAATTTTACCCCCGGATTTTGCGAGGGGATGGAGTCCACTCGTACACCTCGGCCTCGCTCCTTCCGACGGTTGCGCTTGCGACCCGTTCCGCTCTCGGAGAAAGCTTCGTTTTCGTTGGAGTCCCTTTTGAATTTTCGGCAGGGCTAAATACGCGTCTGAACCGGCTCTGGAACGCCCTGGGCGGAGCGGAGCTGGACTTTGCGGGAGTGCTGACCCTCGGCACTGTTCAAAGCATGGATCTCTTCGGTGCGGGAGTGCGTGCCGGGTTTCGTTTTCCGATCTGAGTCGTCATTAGAAATTGGTCGTATTGACAGTGGTGGGGGCGTCCGAGCCCTCCCTGGGTTGACGCCACGGAAGGCGAATTACAAACCGTGTTTGCTGGCTCTCGGAATCAAGTTCCAGCTGTCCTTGGTGGCTCTCGATGATGCTTCTCGAAATACTTAACCCCAGGCCGGAACCTTTACCGACAGGTTTTGTCGTAAAGAACGGCTCCATGAGTCTCGCGCGAATCTCGGGTGAGATCTTCTCTCCGCTGTCAGTGACGCTGATTTCGACATGATCGGGGTTGCTGTCGAGCTCCACCTTGATCCACTTTTCAGGAACCTCGCACACCGCATCGTGGGCATTGTTCAAAAGATTGATGAGAACCTGCGAAATCTGGACACCTCGGCACTCAAGGACCACCCCACGAGAGATTTCGGGAACGATCAGCGTTATTCCATGAATTTTGAAGCGTTCACGGCACATATCAAGCGCATCGTCGAGAATACCCTTTAGCGCGAGCCTCTGGGTCGGCTCACTTTTGCCGTCATGAGCAAAGGTTCTCAGACTCTTCACTATTTTGGCCACGCGCATGGCGGTTACTTCAATCTTCGTCGCGATCTCGCTTATCTTCAGCGGATCGAGCTTATCGACCTCGATGAGGTCCTTTAACTGCCCCGCCTTCCCGTGAATAATGGCAAGAGGGTTGTTGATCTCGTGAGCGATTCCGCTCGCCATCTCGCCGAGGGCGGCGAACTTGCTTGTTTCGATCACCTGCGCTTGGGTTTCGCGTAACTTCTGATTGAGAACGGTTAATTCCGCCGACTTTTCTTTCTCCAGCTGTGCCGTGGCTTCGGCGGTGGATCGCCGTTGTGATTCCTCCATGAGCAGGTTGTAATCGGTCATGTCCTTCAATACGAGAATCGCGCCTTTGGACGTCCCCGATGAACTACGACTCGAAAAGGCAGTTCCGGAAACCGCGACTGAGATCTCCGTCCCGCCCTTTTGAACGACTCTGATCGACGAGTCCTTCTGAACTCCGTACCTTTTGATTCCGGCCATGATGTCTTTGCAAAAATCCTTTTCGGGAATAAGAAGGCAGATCTCTTTCCCGAGAAGTTCATCGCGCTCATAGCCGGTCGCATCCAGGCAAGCCGTGTTCGCGTGCAGGATCGTTCCGGCTTCTGAAACGACGACGAGCATTTCGCCCATCGAGCTCAGGATGCTTTCGCTGTACTCCTTCTCCTGAATGAGCTTCTCGGTCATCTGATTGAACGAAATCGCAAGATCCGACAGTTCGTCCGAGCCGGCCTCGGGAGCCTTGCTGTTCAGGTTGCCGCGGTTGATTTCGTTCGCGGTGTTCGCGACGAGTTGAATTCTCCGAGTCGTTCGCGCGGCGATCCATATTCCGAGCAACAGGACGGAGGTACCTAGGAATATCATGACGAGCACCAGCCTTTGATAGCGCCGCACGTCTTTCCAAAGCAGCTTTTCGTGAAGCGCTCCCGCTGCCCGGAGAGATTTTGAGAGCGCGTACAGAAGGTCGCCTTCTGAAGCGATCAAGTTTTCGTTTCCGGGAGCGGTCCTGAGGCGAGTTTCGAGGGAGCGGATGTTTTCGAGAAAAGTCTTTCTGATCGCGTTTTCCTGGTCTGCTTGCGTGCTGATGGTCGTGCTCTGGACAAAAATACCTCGGGGCCCCTGGAGTGCTTCTAGTTCTGAAACGAGCTCGGCCCGTTTTTGGATGTATTGGCCGACATAAAGGCGGCGCTCTTCGGGGTTTCGCGTTTCGGCCGCTTTCTCCAGGAATCTTAACTCATGAATCAGGAGTTCCGTGCGTAATGAGTGAATACGCCAAGCTTCGATTTCCGCGATTGACTCCCACATGTAGCCGTGCAGGACCCCGAGTATGAGTATCATCACGACGATCGCGCAGCCGATCGTCGTGAGCTTGCCGCGAATGGTTCTCGTCAGGTAACGGATTGTTTTGCGCACATCTCATCGTCTTTGATTGGCGCTCGTTTTTCAATGTGGTCGTGCGCGATAACGCGCAGCGTCTTACCGCAATCCTTGAGCGCGGCTGGAAAATTGACATCGCCGCCGCTTCGGCTCGATACTTAAGGATGGGGCACCAGGATGGTGCTGTGCACGATGTGATGGGGGACTTCCATGAAATTCGAGCAGCGATCAGACGATAAGAACCCAAAGAGTGGGCTCGATTTCGACCAGGAGCTGATCGACGAAATGGAGCTGCTTTCGGCGGCTGCCAGAACGGTCGCCGCGCGGACCGCGAAGAAGTTTGAAGAGCCGCTCAGGCGCGAGGTTCTCAGGACCCGCGCGCTCGAAAAGGAGCTGTTGGTCGAGCGTGCCCGATGGCAAAAGGCTTTGAACCACGCCCACGAGCGGGTCTCGATGCTTGAGACGCAGATCAAGGCGCAGCAGCTCAAATGCGAAGAGCTTCTCGGTCAGATCCGGGCCGATCAGGAAATCAAGCACAAGCTGTTCAGGGATCGTGAACAGGCTGAACTTACGATTACCCGGGAGCGGGAAGCCGCCTCGGCGGTTTCGATCAAGCTGGAATCCACCGAAACGGCTTTGCAACAGGAACGTGAGAGAACGAGGGAGGCTACGGACGAAATTTCCCGCTTGAGAGCGCACTGGACGGAGGTTCTGCAACGTGACCGCAAAATCCGTGAGCTGGTTACGGAGCTGCAAAGGCGAAATCGGATCGGCCAGGAAGGCATCAATCACTATAAACGGATCTCACAGCGTCTTCAGCAGGAACGTGATCGACTTGGCTTGGAACTCGAGAAAACGCAAAAGAAAGCCGTCGAACAAGAGCTGGGGATTTCGAGACTTGAGAAGCTGGCCAGGGATTTGCGCGCGGTCGTCGCGGAAAAAGGCGAGCTCCAGCGTCAGGCCGATTCTCTCCGCTTGGAACTCGAACGCGTGCGGCTGGAAAAAGCGCCCCCGGAACCCGTTAAACTCGATTCGCGGCAGGTGCTGCCCGGCGCAACTCCAACGCCCATGAAACTGACATAGAGCTCAAATGAAAAAAATCTCAGGTTTGAAATGCGTCAACTGCGGCAAGGAATCTGCTCTGGCGAAAGTGCGGTACGTTTGTCCGGAATGTTCCGGAAACCTTCAGGTAGTTTACGATTACGCCAGCATCAGGAAAAAACTGACTCGCAAGGCTCTCGCCAAAAATCTCGATCCAACGATCTGGCGCTACCTCGATGCGCTTCCGATTCGCGGATTGAAACATGCCGTCCCTCTTCAGATCGGACCGACGCCTCTTTATCGATCGCGTGTTTTGGCCGCTGATTTCGGACTCAAGGGGCTCTTCATAAAAGACGACGGTCGAAATCCGAGTGCGTCGTTCAAGGACCGGGCGGGGGCGATCGCGATCGCAAGAGCCCTCGAAGAAGGCGAAAAGCTCATCACCGGGGCCTCGACCGGGAACGCGGCTTCGTCTTTGGCGTGCCTGGCTTCGGTCATGGGGCTTAGGACCATCATCTTCGTCCCGCAGTCCGCACCGGTCGCGAAAATCGCGCAACTTCTCGTTTTCGGCGCGACCGTCATTGCCGTTGAAGGCAACTACGACCAGGCTTTTGACCTGTGTCTCCAGGCGACCGCCGAGTACGGCTGGTACAACCGGAATACCGGCTATAACCCCTTCACGCGCGAAGGAAAGAAGACCTGTTCATTCGAACTTCTTGAGCAGCTCGAATGGCGTTGTCCGGATAAAGTTTTCGTTCCGGTCGGGGACGGCAATATCATCAGCGGAATATGGAAGGGCTTTTACGAAGCCTATTTACTCGGTTTGATCGATCGTCTGCCGAAGCTGGTCGCCGTGCAGGCCGAAAAAAGTGATGCGATCAAGCGTGCCCACGAAACGGATGGAGTGATCCGGCCCGTGAGCGGCGAGACCATCGCGGACAGCATCTCCGTGAGCATTCCGCGCGACGGTCAGGCGGCCGTCGCGGCGCTGCGCGAATCAGACGGGTTCGCGATCTCCGTTTCGGATTCAGAAGTGCTCGAAGCCATAAAGGTTCTCGCTCGAGCGGAAGGTGTATTTGCCGAGCCTGCCGCCGCTGCCTCGATTGCCGGGCTGAAGAAAGCGGTCGCGGCCGGTCAGATCCGTCCGGGAGAGCGCGTGGTGGCCCTGATCACCGGGAATGGCCTGAAAGACGTCGCGAGCGCGATGAAGGCCGTGGGCCAGCCGCACCGGATCGCTCCGAAGATAGAGGATTTACGTCGGCTAATCGGCGCACTTGACCGTCCGGGCGCTCCTTTGTAGGTTGGAGTCACAGGCGCAGGAAGCGATTTTGCTGACTCCCACCGAGAGGAATTCACGTGCAGAAAATCAAAATAAACGAAGCCGTCGTAAACAAGACTGCCAAGCGCTGTCGCGAACGGGGAGTGATCATTCCGACGTTCTCGCAGCAGATTCATCCTGAAAAGGTTCCCGCGGAAATCAAGAAGAAGCTTCCCTCGGTCGGTCTTTGGGACGTGAACCCTCTCAATCTGTTCCGGATCACCTGGAAGAACGATGTCAATACCGGGCTTTACGGCGGCGTGAACTACGTCGAGATCCCGCGCGAGTTGACGGGCGTCGATGCGAAGATCATCGGACTGGTCGGCAAATACTTTCCGACCGGCGCGCACAAGGTCGGCGCCGCATTCGGTTGTCTTGTCCCGCGTCTCGTGACGGGCGAGTTCGATCCTTCCACCCAAAAAGCGGTGTGGCCCTCGACCGGAAATTACTGTCGCGGCGGGGCGTTCGACTGCGCGCTTCTCGAGTGCACGGCGGTCGCGATTCTGCCCGAGGGGATGAGCAAGGAACGTTTCGAGTGGCTCAAAAAAATCGGCGCCGAAGTGATCGCGACGCCGGGCTGTGAAAGCAACGTCAAAGAAATTTACGACAAATGCTGGGAAATCAAGAAGACCCGCAAAGACTGTCTCATCTTCAATCAGTTCGAGGAATTCGGGAATGCAGCCTGGCATTATCATGTGACCGGGAACGCGGTTGAAGAGGCGTATCGTTCCGTCGCGGGTCCGAAGGCCCGGCTCGCCGCTTACGTCTCGTCCACTGGCTCGGCGGGGACGATTTCCGCCGGCGATTATCTCAGAACCATCGCGCCGCAGATTCGCGTGGCCGCGACCGAAGCGCTTCAGTGTCCTACGTTGCTTCGGAATGGCTTTGGCGATCACCGGATCGAAGGGATCGGCGACAAGCACGTGCCCTGGGTTCACAACGTCAGGAACACGAATGCCGTGGTCGCGGTTGACGATGAGAACACGATGCGCGTTTTGAGGTTGTTCAACGAAGCGGCCGGACAGAAGGTTCTCGCGGCGAACGGGATTTCCAAGAAGGCAATCGAAGCGCTTCCGCTTCTCGGGATCTCGAGCATCTGCAATCTGATCGCTTCGATCAAAATGGCAAAGTACTTCGAGTTCGATAAGGATGACGTGATCGTCACGATGTTTACCGATTCCGCCGAGATGTATCAGTCACGCCTGGGTGAGTTGAATCACGCGCACGGGAATTATTCCGAGTCACAGGCCACCGTCGATCTTGAGCGGTATCTCCGGGGTGTGGGCACCGATTCGATGAAGGAGCTCGGCTACCACGATCAGAAGGCGCTTCATAATCTGAAGTACTTCACCTGGGTAGAGCAGCAGGGCAAAACGGTCGAAGAACTTCGCGAACTCTGGAGCCCCGGTTTCTGGCAGGAGAAATTCTCCCAGCTCCACGACTGGGATAAACTGATCGAGGGTTTCAATCAGCGGTAATCATTGAAGAATTATTAATTACAAGGCTGACGTCAAAATTCCGATAACGATATTGGAATGTGTATACAGGCCCGGTTTTGGATGATGGCGGTTTTACTCGTCTATGCGGTCGCGCCGACCGACCCGGTTGCCGCGTCCGCGTCTGAAAGCGCCTTTCAGCTCTGCTATTTCAGTCTGAACAGCTCCGAAGAATTCAAAGCGATGGACGAGATGGCCCGCAAGCTCGGGGTTGTTTCCCCGCGGATGATTCAGGTTCGGGAATTTCATGATCCGGATAAGAATTCCGAGCCCCAGTCTTCATTCGAAACCATGGTTCGGGAAATGATCGCCTCGGGACAGAAATGCGACGGCTTGGTCATTTCAGGACATCACACGGGATCATTTGGAGGTATTCGCACCCGCAGAACTGGAAAGCTGACGCTTGAGTTCATGGAGAAGCTCTCGTGCGATCCCAAATACAAGGGTTGGTTCAAGGAGATCAAGGCTCTTTGGCTCGAGGGCTGTCGGACGGCGGGCTCCGGCCAGATCGAGGAAGCCGATGATCAGGAGTTTTCTGCGGATTTCCATATGCGACGGGTCGGGGCGGTTCGCGAACAAGATCACCTGACGCAGAGTTTTTCGGACCTCAATCGTGAATATTCGGCCACGCTCGATCAGGACAATCCGCTTTCGTCACGGTATCTGCGGATCTTTCCGGCCGCGACGGTTTTTGGTTGGACGAAGAGCGGCCCGGGCCGCAATGCGAGGAGCGAGCTGTCTCTGCCTTATCATATTGCTCAAATCGCGACGCTGAATGACGAGAGAAACCGGGTCTTCGATAACCCCGTAGCCGACGAGATCTCTCCCGAAAGTGCCGCGGCCTTCTCTGGCGCGCTCGCCACGCTTTTTCGAGCATTTCGGCCAAATCAAAAATGCGAGGATCTCGCCGTTCAAGGTTGGCTCGAGCATGGACGGGGTGATCGCGGCTATGTTCTCAAGAATCCTGATCTGAACGGATTCAAATCCCTTCTGGGAAGCGGCAATGCCAAACTCGTCGAGGCGAAGCTGAACGACTGCATTTTCAAGAATGATCCCGATCCCAAGCGGGTGCTCGAAGCGCTCGACAGAATTCTTCGCGATCCCGTTTCGATCGGATATAGCTTCAACACGCTGTTTGAGTCCATGCTGGATCTGAAAAAGGCCGGATCGAAACGGGGTCTCAAGCTCCTGGATAAAATTCAGAAGAAACTTCAGTCCAGTTCAGAAGTTCAGCAATTCCTCGATCGCAAGCTGTTTTCGAAGCAGTTGGGTCTTATCAGGAAGATCGATTATTACGCTTTTCACCGCGTGATGACGGGCCGCGCGGAATTGGCGATCGAGCAACAGATCCGGAAAGCGGCTCTCGAACAGCTCGTCGGCGGTTTGGTGACCGGCAGCTATCACGACGTCGTTAACTACAAGGAAACGTTGCTTGAATCTCTCGAAAAGCACAATCTCCTCGATACGGCTTTTATCAGAGCGCTCGCGTCCTCTCCTCTCGCGGATGCGACGGTTCTTGAACATGTGCTCTCGTATGCTCAGGGCCAGAAAAACAGTGAGCTCTACCACGAATTCATCGACGGCATACTTATGCCGCGACCGCTTCGGGGGGCGGGAGCGGTTACGGGGGTGCCAGCCGGTGCATCTGTTGCACTTGGCGCAAACGACGTCCTGCTCGCCAGAGTTCTGGAAGAAATGCCGCCTCTCGGAAGCCGCGGGGTAACGAGGGCTGATCGGGACAAGTGGATCAGTGGCGTGCTCGGGTCTTTCGGCTATGGCCCGAGAACGTTTGCGGCCATCGCCAAGCTAAGGAGCTCAGAAGTCGTCGATCAGGAAGCATTGAGAAAAGCCGCAAGCGAAAAGTTGCTTTCACTTATAAACGGGCATAAAAAACGCGCCGTTTTGGGGGACATGAGTGCCGCGCTCGTTGCGATCATCGAATCGCGGCCAGTGCTTCCGAAGAGCAAGGAAGTCCTCGACTGGTACTTCAGCCGTGATGATCTGACCGGATGGGAACTCGCATCCCTTGCCGAAGCGATGGCGGTTCCGGATATCGGAATTGGCGATCGCGGAGAGCGTCTTCGTAAAATCCTGTCGTTTTCGAATGCCAACGCGATTGTTCAGTCTTCGGTTTGCCGGACGATCCTCGCGGCGCCGGAGATCGCGGGTGCTGCTCAGCTGATCGAGACTGTCGCCGACTCTCCATCCGCTCATCTGGATACGCTGTACAGCGCCCTGCAGGCGACGTTCGCCTTGCCGGACTCTCCCGAGCGGAAGGGCGAGCTTTTGCGTAAGATCATCTTTCGCGGCAAGGATCTGACCCGCGAAAAAGGCGCACGCCCGGGCGCGAGCCTTCGCTCGGCGCTGCGGAACGGACTTCAAAAATCGCGCGAGAAAATCCCGGGATCCGATGCGTTACTTCGTTCCGTGATGACTTGGTGATGGAATCTTAGAGCCCGACCCGCCTTTTGCCGCTTTTCGCGAGAATGCCGAGTACCTTCGCGGGATCCTTGAAGCGACCCAGGAAAATCATCGAGGCTATGATGAACGGCTTGTAGCCGGCCTCCTTGTAGGTCTCCACGCGATAACGCTCGAAGACGGTATCCTGGACTTCGCCTTCCTTGCAGGAAACGTTGGAAATATCGGCCGGCAGGCAATGCATGTAGAGGGCTTTGCCGCCTTTGGTGAGCTTCATCTTCTCTTCGGTACATTCCCAGTTCTTATAACGGGCGTTGTTCGCGAGACACTGCTTTTCGAGCTCCTTGAGACCGGTGGAATCATTCGTGCGCAGGAGTTGGGTCCGCTTCTCCATGACGTGGAACGGCGCCCAGCTCTTCGGGTACACGATATCGGCGTCGCGGAAGGCGTCTTCCATCGAGTTCACGATTTGAAAGGACCCGCCGCTCTTCTTGGCGTTACTTTGGGCGACATCCGTGCAGTCCTGGATCAACGAATAGCCCTCCGGATAGGCGAGCGTGACATTCATCCCGAAGCGGGTCATGAGACCGATGATCCCCTGGGGAACCGAGAGCGGCTTGCCATAGCTCGGCGAATAGGCCCAGGTCATCGCGATCTTTTTTCCTTTGAGTTTCTCGAGAGATCCGAAGTAATTTTTGAGATGCGCCAAATCGGCCATCGACTGGGTCGGATGGTCCACATCACACTGAAGGTTCACGATCGTCGGGCGTTGATTCAGAACGCCTTCCTTGTGTCCCCCGTCGAGAGCCTTCGCGACTTCTTTCATATAAGTATGCCCCGCGCCGAGGTACATGTCGTCGCGGATTCCGACGACTTCCGTCAAAAACGAGATCATATTCGAAGTCTCGCGGACCGTTTCTCCGTGCGCGAGCTGGGATTTTCCCTCGTCAAAGTCCTGCACCGTGAGGCCGAGCATGTTGCAGGCCGAGGCGAATGAAAACCGGGTCCTGGTTGAATTATCACGAAATTGAGAAACGGCGAGACCGGAATCAAAAACGCGGGTCGACACGTTCTTCTCGAAAAGGGACTTGAGTGCTTCGGCGACTTTGATGGTCGCGAGAATCTCGTCTTCGGATTTCTGCCAGGTGAGCAAAAAGTCCTTATTCACCATGTCGGTTTTGAGCGATTCGAGTTCTTTGATCGTTTGTTGGACGTTTTCCATTTTCAGGTCCTTTCTAATCCGTGTCTCATCCGTGCTGGTCAAATCCGCGCGGCAAACCCTGTACGGGCTGGTGCCGCTCGTTGCTTCTTAACGAGTAACCGTGGTTCCGGCCTTGCCTTCGATCGTTTTGTCGAAGAGGTTTGTTTTCGTGATGTAGGCCGCCGTTCCGCCGCTTTCCAGGAATTTGATGACGGCCTTCATTTTAGGTCCCATGCTGCCGGCCGGGAAGTCTCCTGGGTCTTTTTCGAAGAGTTCCTTGGCCTGCGCTAACGTGAGCTGGCGGAGATCTTTCTGGTTCGGTTTCTTGTAATTGAGTTTGGCGCCGTCTTCGTTCGTGAAAATGGTGAGACTGACCTCAATGTCTTCGTTTCGAGCACGCGCGCGCTCGATGAGCATCTTGCCAAGCAAAGCCGAAGCCAAATCCTTGTCTATGACGGCTTCGACTCCGGAGTAGACCTTTACGGGTTCCTGGCCAGCCTGGTAGGGGCGCTTGAAAACAATGCCGTGGCTGCATTCGTAAACTTCCTCATCATTGACGACCTTGGGTTGCACACGGGCAATCGGGATTCCGCCGCCGCCGACGCTGATCGGGATCATTCCCGCCCGAAGCTGAGTGTCGACAACGTCGAGTTCGATAATGTCGACAGGTTCTGGCGAGGGAACCACCCTGCGCCAGAGTTCCTGTCCCTGCGCATCGGTTCCGTAGAGTTTCACTTCCCAACCGTCTTTTTCCTTCCGGTCCATCGCTTCCTGCTTCGTGTAAGTGGTACCGATGAACTTCGAGGGATTCTTGAAGTCCGGGTCGTTCAGGTCGACGACGGTTTGAGTAACGGTCTCGGCGACGAGCTTATCGATTCCGCGCAGTCGCAGCTCATTCGAAAGCTGCGCCAGCATGTAGCCCATCGCGCCCTGGGTGTCGGCGCCGCAGATGTCGAGGGGGAGCGGGTGCAGAATCGGCCGCGCGTACTCCGCGCGAAGAAGAATGTTGCCGACCTGAGGTCCGTTGCCGTGGGTGAGGACATAAAGATCGTTCGGGAATTTTTGAATAATGTTCGCGATCATGCGGCAGGTGTCGATCGTCCGTTGCCATTGGAGATTGATATCCGGGTTGATCGACTTGCCGGTTTTCGGATCACGCATCCCCACCGGGGAGACTTCGTTACCGCCCAGAGAAAAAATACGAAGGTGCTTTGCCATAAATTTCCTTCTTGGAAAGTGACAGAATTATTAAAGCCAGAACGTCTATTTATTCACCGAAACCACGAAAAGTAAATCCCCGCGCTGACCGGGCGGCAATAACGATAACTCTGCGCGGCAAAGCGCATTCTCGACGCATTTTGGCGAAAAAGTGGCGCTTGGGGCGGTTTAGCGTTATCAATTTAAGAACCGAGAGGAGTCCCCATGCCTTATAAGAAGCTGGCCGAAAAATATCGGAACGATTGCGCTCAATTCCTTCGCGAGATGATCAAGATTCCGAGCGAAAGCAGTCAGGAGGAGAAGGTCGCGCATCGAATTGTCGAGGAGATGAAGAAGGCGGGGTTTGATAAGGCCTGGACGGATGATTACGGTAATGTCATCGGCCAGATCGGCCACGGGCCGATTCGCGTCGTCTACGACGGCCACATCGACACGGTCGGGATCGGGAATCTTTCGAACTGGCCCCATGACCCTTACGAAGGCAAGGTCGAAAACGGGACCATTTACGGCCGCGGTGCCTCCGATAACAAAGCCGCGAGCGCAGTCCAGGTGTATGGGGCGAAGCTTTTCAAGGAACTTGGAAAGGATCTCGACCAATTCACCATTTTTGTCGTGGGATCCGTGCAAGAAGAAGATTGCGACGGTCTTGGTCTCCGCTACGCCTTGGAAAACTCGATCGGCAAGGTCGATTTCGTCTGCATGGGCGAATGCACGAACCTGAATGTCTATCGCGGGCATCGCGGGCGAATGGAAATCAATGTGGTCGCCAAGGGCAAGTCCTGCCACGGGTCAGCTCCTGAACGCGGCGTGAACGCGATTTATAAAATGACCAAGCTGATCGCCGAAATCGAGAAACTGAACGATCGCCTCAAAGATGATCCGTTCCTTGGCAAGGGAACCTGCGCGGTGACGCACATTTCGTGCGAAACACCGAGTCTCTGCGCGGTTCCGGATGGCTGTCGCATTCATATTGATCGCCGGCTCACGCACGGCGAGGATAAGGAACTTGCGGTTAAACAAATCCGTGAGCTTCCGAGCTTTGATCACGAAACGATGAAGGTCGAGATCCTCACGTACACCACGCCGTCATACAAGAAGAAGGTCCTCGAGACCGAAAAATATTATCCGACTTGGGTTTTGCCTGAAGAGCACCCATTGGTGCAGGCCGGGGCGAAGGCCGCTGAACGGGCCCTGGGACGCAAGACGGGAATCAGCAAATGGGTCTTCAGTACGAACGGGATCGCGAGCATGGGACAGTTGGGGATTCCGAGCATTGGCTTCGGGCCCGCTCGCGAGGAAGATGCTCATTCGACAAATGATTGCGTGAAAGTCGACGACCTTGTGACTTCGATCGCCTTCTACGCAGCTCTTCCGGCCGCAATTTTAGAGGCCCGCAAAAAGTAACCGATGGCGAGGGATTCGGCCCTGAACGATCTGTTGATCACTAACGGTATGGTCGTTACCGCCGACAAGAAGGTTCGGGCCGACATTCACGTTCTGGGCGAAAAAATCGCCAAAATAGCCCCGGCGCTCTCGCGTAAACTGCCCGCGAACCCGGCCCGGAGGGTGATCGACGCCAAGGGCTGCTTTGTATTTCCCGGCGGGATCGATGCGCATACGCATATGGAGCTTCCGCTGAAGGAAACCTCTTCGAGCGACACGTTCGAATCGGGCACGCTCGCGGCTCTTCACGGCGGGACGACGACGATTCTCGATTTTGCGAATCAGGTTCGGGGTGGCACGCTCAAGGGCGCCCTTGATGAATGGCATGCGAAAGCTCGCGGAAAAGCCGCGTGTGATTACGGTTTTCATGTTTCGGTCACGGACTTCAATGAGCGCACTCGCCGGGAAATTCGAACCTGCATGGATCAGGGGGTGACCTCGTTTAAGACGTTTACGGCGTACAAGGGAAGTCTCATGATCGATGATCGCCAGATGATCGAGGTCATGAAGGAGGTCCGGGACGCGGGTGGAATCGTGCTTACCCATGCGGAAAACGGAGACCTTATTGACCACTTGATCGAGAGGTTTCGGGCGGAGGGTCATTATGAGCCGCGCTATCACGCGCTTTCGCGTCCGCCGTTGGCGGAGGCCGAGGCGGTAAGCCGGATCATCGATCTCGCGAATTTCGCGAATTGTCCGCTCTACATCGTTCATCTGAGCAGCGGGGCCGGGCTCAAGCGCGCGCTCGGGGCTCGGCCGGGTCGGGCGCCCGTTTTTCTCGAGACCTGCATTCAATATCTTCTCCTCAATGAGTCGGCTTATTCGAAACCGGGATTTGAAGGAGCGAAATACGTCCTCAGCCCGCCGCTGCGCGGGCGTGGCGATCAGAAGGCGCTCTGGGCGGGGCTCGCCAGTGATGCCGTCAGCGTGGTCGCGACGGACCACTGTCCGTTCATGATGGCCCAGCGCGAACTCGGCCGGAAGGATTTTTCAAGAATTCCCAATGGCATACCGGGCGTGGAACACCGGATGGAGCTTCTCTATTCCGAAGGCGTCGCGAAAGGGCGGATCAGTCTTGAGAAGTTCGTGGAATTGACCTCAAGCCGGGCCGCGAAAATCTTCGGCCTGTATCCCCGGAAAGGGGCCTTCAGACCGGGTGCTGACGCCGATATCGTCATTTTCGATCCCAAGGTGCGGCATGTGATCTCTTCGCGAACGCATCATATGAAATGTGACTACTCGGTTTACGAGGGCCATAGGCTTCAAGGTAAATGTCGCACGATCATTTTGCGCGGGCAGGTGGCCGTCGATAACGGCATTGCGCGTGTCGGACGCGGGTTCGGGAGGTTCTTGAGCCGGGAGAAGTTCAGGCGGGATTTCCGCACTTGACGATGGTTGTGCATAAAAGTACTTAAAAACAGAGGTGGTTATGAAAAAACTCCTGATACTTTGGGCCGTCATATTTTCCTGGTCGGCTCAGGCCACGCCGGAGTGGATTCCTTCGTGGTGCACGGTAGAGAGCTGGTGCCTCCAAAAAGCCACCGAATGTTCCGTTACCCATGTCACCAATCCGCGGGGTTTCTATCAGGGCCATTCACAATACTCGATTTTACGGAAAGCCGTGGTGCTCTGTCGCGAGGACTACCATTCAGTCGTACGTCGGGTGATCACCGGTCCTGTCGAAACCGTGCCGTTCTCCGGTGCGCTCGAGGATTCCGAATCCTTCGCGCGCGCAAACGCCCTTCGGCTCTGCAGGGCTTATCGCGAGGACTGGGTGGGCGCTGCGCCCAGCTGTGAGTAACCCTGGAGGTTTCTCATTCTCCCCTGAGCAGCCGCCGTTCTTTCAGCGGTAAACTGGTTCTTCGAATTTTGTCGAATTGATAAAGCGCGCCGGCCACGGCGGCGGCGGTCGGCACGAGCCCGATTTCCCCGACGCCTTTCGCGCCGTAGGGACCGTGCGGGTCTTTGACTTCGATTCCGATCACTTCGACATTCGGCGTATCCTTGGCTCGCAGAATGCCGCACTTTATGAGCTTGGTCGAGACGGGCCGGCCACCTTCCATCGGGAAGTCCTCGGTGATCGCGTAACCGAGGCCCATATGGACGGCGCCCTCAATCTGACCTTCAAAAAGGGTCGGATTCATGATCTTGCCGGCATCGTGCGCGGCCCAGACCGTTTTTATTTTCCCCGTATCGTCGAGTTCGACGACTTGGGCGGCGTAACCGTAGGAGTAATGGGTGACCGTCTCGACTCCGGGTTTTTCCACGCCGACTTTGGTTGTCCAGTCACAAATCCATTCGCCGCGATATTCCTTGCCGACAAGATCAGCGAGTTTTTTTTTGCCGAGGTCGGCTTTGAGAGCGCGGCAGGCTTCGATTAACGAGAGACCGACAAGGGAGGTCCCGCGCGAAGAAGTGGTCATCCCGCAGACCGTGTCGCTTACCGTTTCAACCTTGACTTCGATCAGGGCCGGATCAATTCCGGTCTCTTCGGCAACAGTCTGGATGGCCATCGTGTGGACGCCTTGGCCCATTTCGGTCCAGCCGTGATGGATCACCACGCGGTCGGCGCTTTCGATGACGACCTTGGCGCGCCCTATATCGGGCATGCCGCAGCCGATTCCCGTATTCTTGATGCCCGTCGCGATTCCCGCGTATTTCGCGTTTTTGAATTTGTCCCGCAGCGCCTCGAGACAGGATCGTATTCCGACCCCACTTTTCATGAGCTGGCCCGTGCAGGTCTTTGTTCCTTCGCGGAGGGCGTTATCCCATCTGAATTGCCACCGATCGAAGCCACCCATTTCGCAAAGCTCGTCGATGCAGGATTCGACCGCGAACGCGGCCTGATTGACTCCGAAACCGCGCATCGCGCCGCACGGGATGTTGTTGGTGTAAACCGAAAGCCCTTTCACGTGAACGGCGGGAACGGTGTATCCGCCGCTCGAGTGGGCGACGGCGCGTTCGTTCACTTTCATCCCGACGGAAGCGTAAGCGCCGGTGTCCGAGATCATTTCAGCGATTAATACGGTGAGCTTTCCGCTTTTGTCGCAACCGACCGTGTAATCCATTTCGAATGGATGGCGTTTCGGATGCATCATCATCGACTCTTCGCGCGTGAGGAGCACTCGAACGGGCCTTTTCAGAAGCCAGGCATGAAGGGCCGCATGGCCTTGAACCGAGAGATCTTCCTTTCCTCCGAATCCGCCGCCGTTCTGAACCTGAATCAGGTTCAGCGAGGGCTCCGGCAGGCCGAGAATTCGCGCGATCTGTTTGCGGTCCTCGTAAACACCCTGGCTTTGCGAATAGACTTCGAGCCCCGGTTTGCCGTCAGCGGTGGTCCAGGGTTTTGCCAGGCAACATTCCGTCTCCAGGAAGGCGTGCTCGATTCTCTGGGTCGTGAACTTGCGTTTGACGACATAGGCTGAGTCGCGGAGAGCCTTTTCCGGCTCTCCTGACTTGATTTCCGTCACGGCGAGGATATTTCCGCCGGCATGGATCTTCGGTGCGTCCGGCTCGAGTGCGCGATGAGGATCACAGACCGGTTCTAGAATTTCGTAATCGATTTTGACGAGTTTCGCGGCCTTTCTCGCGATGTCTTCTGATTCGGCGACGACCGCGCAAAGAACGTCACCGACGTATCGCGTGATCTCGCCTTCGGCCACCATCAGGGGCCAGTCGTTGACGATCAAACCGATCACGCGCTCTCCCGGAATGTCGCGGGCCGTGATGACACGGAGAACTCCCTTGAGCGCGAGAGCGGGCGAGGGATCGACCTTGAGCACGCGCGCGCGCGGATGATCACTGAACCGGAGCGCGGAATGAAGCATCCCGGGCTCCTTCAGATCGGCGACAAAAGGACGAAAGCCGAGCACGGCCTCGCGGCCCTGGTATTTTGGAAGCCGGCTGCCGACTTTTCCGTCATGTCTTGACGTCGGAATCGGCCGGTTCAAATTCAGGTGGTCGGCCGCGGTGATGACGGAGTCGATGATTTTTTTATAGCCCGTACAGCGGCACAGATGAGGCTGGAGCGCCTTGGTCACGTCCTCGCGCGCCGGGGCCGGCTTTTCCCGGATCAAGGTGTTGGCGCGCATCACGATTCCCGGCGTGCAGAACCCGCACTGGACGCCGCCTTTCGTCACGAACGCTTCCGCGAAAGCATTTTGAACTCGTTTTGAAAGACCTTCGGTCGTCGTGACCGTCTGACCTTCGACTTTTCGCATCGGAGTCGCGCAGGAAAGAACGGCTTTTCCGCTCATCTCGACGGTGCAGCAGCCACAGGAGCCCTGGCTTGAGCAACCGTCTTTCACGCTGGTGATTCCTTCGATCTCGCGCAGGTATTTCAAAAGCGAGAGTTCGGGGTCGCCTTGATAGGTCTTATCTGTTCCGTTCAGAATAAAGTTCATAGCTATTCCTTGAGTGCGGCGAGTTCGGCCGGGGTGCGGTCCCGCATGAAAAGCGCTTCCGCGAAGCAGGATTTCACGCAAATCGTGCAGCCCACGCAGCGCGACGGGTCCGTTTCGGGATGTCCCGAAGAATCGAGCGTGATCGCCATGTAGGGACACCGCGTGCAGTTGCCGCAACTCTGGCACAGCTTCGAGTTCACGGCCGAAAGCTGCTTTTGGGCTGGCAGTTGATCGAAGGGCGTGATCGGCTTCGGGAGCGCGATTCCGATCAGCTCTTGAACCGACTTCAAGCCGTAAGCCTGGAGTAAATGGCTCAACCCGGAGTTGAGCTCGCGAATGATCCCGACGCCGTAGTGAGTCGCGACCGTGCACACCTGAACGGATCTCGCGCCGAGAGCGAGAAAATTCGCGCCCGCGCGATAATCCATGACTCCGCCGTTTCCAGAAACCGTCACTCCGAAAGGCGAGACTTCCGCGAGCGTCAGGTAACTGATCGGAACAACTCCTTCGCCACTCATCCCGACGACGACCCCTTCATCCCATTTTTTATCTGGCCATTTTTTATTTGGCCATTTTTTATTTGGCCAGAGTTTGCCGGAAGGTCCGGGGCGAAATCCCATCACTGGAAATGAATTCGCGAGCGTGACCCCCGCCTTCTTGCCGGGATATTTCAGAAGAACCTCTTTAACGGCGAGAATGATCGGTTTGATCGAGGTTACGGCCGCGGTGAGCTTGAAGAGCTTTGGAACGGCCGGGTCGCTCACCTGCATGACCCAATCGATTACTTTTGCCGTAGCCGCGGCATTTTGTGAAACGATCGCGCCCTCACTTCCGTCTCCGCCTTGCGGGCAGGACAAGCTGTATTCGATCGCCATCGCACCGGCGCGTTCGAGCTTCTTCGTGTTTGACTGCCAGCCCCGGCGGTCGCTTTCGTCGTTACCGGTAACGGGACCTCCGGTCGAACCCATCGTCAGACGATCCGGGAACTGCTCGCGAAGCTGCGCGATTTCCTGGCACACGCGATCGAGCGGATGGCCCGAAACGTTGTCACAGTTACCATGCGTGGTTTTCCCGAAAGTGAACATGTATCCGGCGGGGATGTGAATAGGCAGATTGTCGAAGGCGGTTTTCATCACACCGCCCGCCCACCCCGCTTCATAGGCGCGCTTCATCTGTTCGAAGCCGTCGGTGGCCGGGGCTGCTGAAAGCAAAAACGGACTCGAAATCGGAATTCCGAAAAAGTCGGTTTTGAGATCGACGGGACAATCATCCAGCTTTGGCACGCCTGGAATATCAAGACGGCTCTTTATTTCCGAACGGCTCCCCGGGCGCGCCTGCTTCTTGAACGTGGCTTTTTCGGCGGAATCCGCCCCCTTTAAAAAGAGGTCGATTTCGCGCGCGGCGTTTTTGCCAGAAGCGACGGCCTGCACGACCGTCGAGGCGCCATGCACGCAGTCGCCGGCGAAAAAGAGGCCTTTCGAGCGATCTTTTGCGCCCCGCCATTCAGTGCCGATCGCCAGGACGACGAGATCGAAGCCGGAGCGCTTCGTCGTGGTTCCGGCGATGTCCTTCAGAGAAAGCTTTCCAGAAGCGGCTTTTACCGGCTCTACTTTCGTCGTTTTGAGGGTCAGCGTTCGCCCGCTCCGCGCGATTCCAAGTACCCGGGTCCGGGTGGTAAGGTCGATCGTATGTTCGAGGAGCATCTTTCGCTCGAAATCGGTCAGGGGCATTTCAGCCACTGTTCGCCTGACGAAAACCTCGATCGCTTTTCCGCCGTTGAGTCGTGCCGTCACGGCACAATCAGCGGCAACGGCACCCCCGCCAATAATGGCGACCCGCTTTTTGCCGCGAAAGGCGTTCGGGTTTTTGAGGTATTCGATTGAGGAAATCGCGAGTTTCTCCCCGGGAATTCCGAGCGTGCTCATTTCGGGTTCTCCCGCGCAAACCAGCACCGCGTCGTAGCGTCTCGTCAAGGCTGCCGGGTCTTCGACTCTTCTTCCGAAACAGGTCTTGATCGCGCCCATGCCGAGTACGAAATCGATGTCCCGGGCGAGCGCTTTTTTCGGGAGCCGGGAATCCGGAATCAAGAGGCAGGCTCCGCCCGGCTTCTTTTCCTCATCGAAAAGGTCAATCGCGTAGCCCTGGCGAGCAAGGGTCGCGACAGCGGCCAGCCCCGCCGGTCCAGCACCGATTATCGCGATTTTCCTTCCGTTTAACGACGCTGGCTCGGGCGGGGTGAGACCGTTCGCGCGAGCGTTTTCGAGAATTGCCGCCTGAATTCCTGGGATGTTTACGGCGCAGTCGAAACCATTCCGACTGCAGGCAGCCATGCAGAAAGTGTCGGGACAAACGATGCCGCAGGTATGACCGAGCGGATTTTTGCTCAGGATTTCGAGTGCCGCGCGTCTGTAATCGCCCGGCGTTTGAAGTTTCGCGGCCATGATGAAATCGGCGGGAGAGCAATGAGCGGGGCATGCCTCGAGGCAGGGCTTTTCGGCGCAGTACTGACACTTCTCGATTTCGGCGCGAAGCTGGGCATCTGAAAAATGACTGTAAGTCTTCAAACGCGGATCTCCTTTGAATCTCTGAACCTGAGCGAAACTTGCTGGCGCCGATTCACTATATCGGGAAGAAACTCGATCCGCAACTCGGGCCGGGAGTCTGTCGGTTCAGAACCTTGCCCAGAGTTTCCGGGCCAGTTTGCTGGCTTTCGCGGCAATTCTTGCTTCATCGAGGCCGATCTTGAGCTCCTTATTCAGCATCAGGATTTTGCCTGAGGCGATGGTCGTGTCGACCGTCGATTGAGCGAGCCCGAAACAGAGATGTCCGAGAAATGTATCGGAATTCAGAGGGGTGGGCGGGAAATAGTCGATCAAGATGATATCGGCCGGACCCCCTTCTTTGAGCTGCCCGAGACCCGGGCGAAAGAACCGGTCGGCTATTCCGGCGTTATTGAAGGCGAGCGTGCTCAGCATCTCCACAAACCCGGCGCTTGGATCATTATGGCGCAATTTCTGAGCCCAGAGCGCGCTTCGCATCTCCTCGAGCATGTTGACGGTCATCGCGTCCGTCCCGAGGCCGACCGGAATGCCCTTTTTCATCATGGCGAGAACGTTCGCGATTCCCACGGCGTTATTCATGTTGGATTGCGGGTTATGAACGACCTGAGTCCCGCTCTCGGCGAGAAGGGCGATTTCGCGTTCGTCAACGTGCACGCAGTGCGCGCAAATCGTTTGCGGACCAAGAACGCCGAAATCATGGAAGCGCTCAACAACACGTTTGCCGAACGTTTTGAGGGAGTGCTCCTGGTCGCTTTGGGCCTCGGCTGTGTGGACGTGAAACCCGGTATTTCTCGCCCCGGCCATTTCGACCGCGAGCCTGAGCGTCTTGTCGGAAACGGTGAACGACGCGTGCAGTCCGAAGAGAGCGCTGAGCTGAGGGTCTTTTTCCTTCCGGCACCTGTCGATGAAAACCGAGTTTTCCACAAGACCTTCTCGCGCAACCTTTTCACCGTCCCGGTCCGAGACTTCGTAACAAAGCGAGGCTCGAAGCCCGACGTCCTTGACGGCTTGCGCGATCGCGTCGAGCGAGCCGCGTACCGCGCCGGGACTTGCGTGATGATCGATGAGTGTGGTGGTGCCTTTCTTTACCGCTTCGATCAAAGAAACGGCGGCACTGATGTAGCAATCCTCCTGGGTCAGCTTTCTATCGAGGCGCCACCAGAGGTTCTCCAGAATTTCGTTAAAGTTGGCACTTGATTTCGCCTTCCCGAGCCCGCGGACGAGCGTACTGTAAAAATGCATGTGTGCGTTGATCAGGCCGGGCATGACCACTTTTCCGCGAGCATCGAGAACGGTCCCGTATTTGCCCCTGAAGCCGGCGGTCGGGGCTATGCGGGTGATTCGATCCCCCTCAACCAGAACGGAGTGATTCTCGAGAACTCGGTTGCGTTTGCCGAGCGTGATGATGGTTCCGTTCCTGATGAGGAGTGATTTGTGCTTCTTCATGAGAGTTCCCTTTCAACGTCCTCGGGGGTGTTCAAATTCATCCGAATTCCGGGATCAGAGACCGCGAGATAGGCCCGACGATTCGGAGGCAGTGCCCGGATCTGAAGGTCAAGACGGGCCTCGGGAGATTCAACCGGAATGGCAAGAAGTCGTTCAGCAAAAGATTTCGAGATCCAGACCGGATGGCCGTGATCGCCGTTGAGTTCGGGAATGACCGCATCCGGCATCACGCGTCGGGCGAAAGCCTCGAGCGCCAGCCAGGTTTCGCGTCCTGGCGAAAGCACATCGACCGGAAGAACAAAAAAACCGGCAGCTTGTTTGGCGAGCGGAATCGCGCGCGCAAGCGCGAATTTCAATGAGGAAAACTGCCCGAATTCGGGCCGGGGGTTGATCGCGACTGAAACGCTCAGCTCGCCGAATAAAAAAGGCGATCTCTCCGCTTCGGCCAAAAACGGCAGTTTTTCGAGATAGGCGTCCCGCTGAAACCCGAGAACCACGATTGCGCAACCGGCTCCGGCCGCGCGGAAAAATTCGAGCTGAACTTCCAGCAGGGAACGGCCTTTGATTGATATCAGCCCTTTCGGGGAGCCCATCCGCGAGGACTTCCCGCCGGCGAGGAGAATAACAGGGCTGAGGGCGTTGCTATTTTCCATGGTGAACTGTCAGGAGCTCGGCTGCGATACTGATCGCGACTTCCTGCGGAGACTTTCCTCCGAGTGCTAGTCCGATCGGGCATTTCACGCGATCGAGCTGTTCCTGGGGCACTCCCGCGACGAGGAGCTTCTCCTGGAATGACTTCCACTTGGTCGCGCTTCCGATCATTCCGAGATAGCGCGTCGGGCGGGAGAGTAGGCCCCGGAGGATCTCGAGGTCCAGTTCGTGCTCGTGAGTCATGATCGCGACGTAAGTGTGCCGTTTGTCCCATCGCGCTTCATGGGCGAAGGAATCCCAGCTCTTTTGGTGCCGGACCACGTCTGCGGGGAGTTCAGGTGCGTGAACCCACTCGGTGCGTTCGTCGATCAGATGAACTTGAAACGGAGTTCCGGCCAGCGTGCGGCACAACGCTTGCCCCACATGGCCCGCGCCAAACAGGTAAAAAGCCGGGTTCTGATTGAGGACTTCCACGAGGACCTCCACGACGCCTCCGCAGCACTGGTGAACGCTGGCGTAAAGCGGGTAATGAATCGTTTTTGTCACGCCCTCCTGGATGCACAGAAGGGCGTCGCTCCTGACCTGGTGTTCCAGCTGTCCGCCGCCGATCGTGCCGAAAAGTTCTCCGTTCGCGTGAACGAGCATTTTCGCGCCGGTTTCACGGGGGGTGGAGCCGCTGCAACGTGTGACCGTGACGATGGCAAAGGGCTGTTGGCTCGCGTGGAGCTCAGTGAGCTTTTCGATCCAGTTCCACATGAAACAGGAAGTCCTCGAGGAGGTTGAGCGATACGCGAAGACGATACTCCGAAGAGGAGCGGATGTCGTCAATGGGCGAAATCTCGGACGAGAGGATTTTCTTGGCTTCGCTGATCGTTTTGAAATCCGGTTTCCGCCCACACAGGAAGGCCTCCGTCCCGAAGCATCGGATCGGAGTGGGCGCGACGCTGCCGAGAGCGATGTGCACGTTGTTCAGCTGACCGCGAGAAAATTCCGTCACTCCGGCAAAGGCGATTTTCGAGATTGCCTGCGCGTTTCGTGCGCCGACCTTCTTGTAAAAGGACGTCCCGGGAACGGGGCTGAGCGCGATTGCTTTTATGAGTTCGCCCGGTTGCATGAGCGTTTGTTTATAACCGGTGTGAAAATCGCGATACGGAACCCATCGCGAGCCGGACTTCGAAACAAGTTCTACTTCGGCATCGTAAACAAGAAGGGCGGGCGATGAATCCGCCGCGGGTGACGAGTTCGCGATATTCCCGCCGATCGTCGCCCGGTTCTGAATCGCCACGGCGCCGACCGAACGCGCGGCTTGGACGAGAATGGGAAAATGCTTCTGAACCGCCGCATGTGACTGGAGCGAAGAGAAAGTCGTCAGGGCTCCCATCGTGAGGCGGTTATTTTCAAAGGTGATTCCGCGAAGTTCCGCGAGGCCGTGGATATTCAGAAAGTTTTTTTGCCGGAGCAGGCCCATTTCGAGCAGCACCATGAGATCGGTTCCGCCGGCGAAAGGCTTCCAGGCCCCCGGCTCTTCGTGCAGGAGATCGAGAGCATCCGGAAGCGATTTTGGGGTCCTCATCTCGTAAAGGGGGACGTTGCCGCGCATTAAAGCACCCCCGATTTCCTGCAAGCCGCCAGGACTGAATCGAAAATTTTCGAATAGCCGGTGCAGCGACAAAGGTTTCCGGCCAGTCCAACCCTGATTTCGGCTTCGGTCGGATTCGGGGATTTCCGCAGCAGGTAAATCGCCGCGAGAATCATTCCGGGCGTGCAGATCCCGCACTGCGCGCCACCGTATTCCAAAAATGCTTCCTGAATCGCCGCGAGCTGATCACCGCGAGCCACGCCCTCGATCGTGGTAATCCGGGCGCCCTCGGCATGAGCGGCGGGAACGAGGCAGCTGTTCACGAGTTCGTCATTGAAGAGAATGGAACAGGCTCCGCATTCGCCCTCGCCGCAGCCTTCTTTTGTTCCGGTGAGGGATGCGTCTTCGCGAAGGATGTCGATGAGACGGGCCATCGGGAACGTGTTGAAGACCCGGCGCTCGCCATTGACCGTACAAGTCACGATGATCTTTTGCGCGGGAGTCATTTGTCGCCTCGCCTAAGCATTTTTCTGCCCTGCTCAGGGCTCTGAAGCGCCTTCATCAGCCCCTCTGGCAGAAGCGGAATCCGGTCCACGCGCGCGCCGGTGGCGAATTCGACCGCGTTCAGAATGGCGGGCGCGACGCCGTCCATCGGGAGTTCTCCGATACCCTTGGCTCCCTTGGGGCCGTAGCGATAAGGGTTTTCCTTGAAGAGGACTTTTACGCGGGGAACATCCGTCGCGGTTGGAATAATGTAGTTCGTCAGCCGATTATTCCACATGCTCCCGTTTTTCCAGAGAACGTCTTCGTAGAGCGCATAGCCGATCGCCTGGACGACGCCGCCCTCGATCTGACCTTCGGCAAGAAGAGGGTGCATCACTTTCCCGATTTCCTGGGCGGCCACGAAATTTTCGACCCGGGTCTCGAAAGTCGAAAGGTCGACGCTGACTTCGGCGACGTACACGGCCCAGGCAAACGTGCCGTAAGCGTCTCCGAGATATTTCTCGTCGTCCCACTGAATATGTTCGGGCTGCTGGTACTGACTGAAAACGCGAAGCGGTCCCGTCCGTGCTATGAAATTCGCGCAGGCATTTTTGAATTCGCCACGAGTGTAGGAATTCGCGAGGTATCCGCTTTGGATGAGTGTCTCTTTGAGCGCCAGCGCTGCCGATTCGATGAGCTTGCCGACGACCATTGTCGTGCGAGAGGCGACCGTCGGGCCGCTGTTCGGGACCAGGTTCGTATCAGGCTGGACGACTTCGATATCATCGAAATCAATCGCAAGCGCCTCCGAGGCGATCTGGGAAAAAACGGTCCTTGCGCCCTGACCGATTTCGGTGCTTGAGGCCAGAACGCGAATCTTCCCTGCGGGCGTGGCTTCGATTCCGGCGACCGAGGCGAGAAATCGTTCTCCGGAACCGGTAAATCCAGCCCCGTGCATGAAAACGGAAATCCCCATCCCGCGCTTTATTTTTTGACCGGGCTTGCGATTCTCTTTCGTGAACAGAGCGGACTTTTTGTTGTAGTCGGCGGAATCGAGGGCCGACTTGAGTAGCCCTTCGAGATCGGGGTTTTCACGGATCTTTTGTCCAGTCGCCGTCGTCTGACCTTCTTGAATCAGGTTGCGCCGCCGGAATTCATCAGAGGCGAGTCCGAGTTCGGCGGCGATATGATCCATGTGCCGTTCGAGGGCGAAAATACTCTGAGGCGCGCCGAATCCCCTGAAGGCGCCGTGAGGGGGTGTATTCGTCGCGACGGCGCGGCTGGAGATGCGGACGTTCGGGCAGTTGTAGGGCCCTGCCGCGTGAATCGAGCCGCGCGATAACACCACGGATGAGAGGGTCGCATAAGCGCCGCCGTCGAGGACGAAATCGATGTCCATGGCGAGGAGTCTGCCGTCTTTCGTGACCGCTGTCCGATGACGCGTGCGTGACGGGTGACGCTTTGTGGTGGCGGCCATGTCTTCAGCGCGATCATAAATGAACTTCGCCGGACGTCCGGACTTGCGCGAGAGCAGGGCCGCGTGCAAGGCCAGAATGGAAGGGTAATCTTCCTTTCCGCCGAAGCCGCCGCCCGTTTCGGTCTGAACGACGCGCACTTTGTCTTTGGGCAGGTCGAACAGGCTCGTTAAAGCGTGATGAACATAATAGGGGCACTGCATTGATCCCCAGACGGTCACGCCCCCGGGTTCGGCGAAAGCGATCATTCCGTTGGGTTCGATATAAAGCTGCTCCTGGGCGCCCGAAACGTATTCGCCTTCCACCACGAGATGGGCTTTGTTCCAAGCCTGATTGACGTCTCCCTTTTGGATGAGAAAGGATTTAAAGGTGTTGTCCTTTCCCCAGATGATTTCTTTTCGCGCGAGTGAGTCATCGATCGAAAGAACGGGAGGGAGTGGGTCTATTTCAATGCGAACATTGCGGCGCGCTTCCTCGAGAAGAAAGCGATCGGAGTGGCCGAGCAGCAGAATCGGTTCTTCAGCGTGATGGATGAGCTCGTCGGCGAGGCAGGGTTGATCATCGAGAATGTGCGCGACCGAATTTTTTCCGAGAATATCCTTAGCCGACACGATCACGATCTCGTTCCACGGAATGTCGCCTTCAAAAAAAATCTTCCGGATTCGCCCGCGCGGAACGGAACTCCTGACTGTCGTTCCGAAGATCATATTCGGGAAGGTGAGATCGTCGACGTACTGAGCGCGACCCGTGACTTTTTCACGCCCTTCTTTTCTGAGTGGCAGCGGGCATTCCGTGCTTTTCGAAGGCTGCGTCATTTTTTCAAAGTCCTGGATTTCGGCGGAAAAGTCTAACAAAAAGAACCCGGCTGTGCCGCAGTGCGGCGTCGGTCCGCGGTTTCCCGCACCTCCGTGCTTTTGACGGCGTCCGGCTCGAATGATACCAAAGTAAGTGAAGTCGGGCGGCTTTCGAAACACAAACAAAGGAAGAAAGTCATTCATGAAACGTCATATTCAGTTGGATGAAAACGAAAGTTACGCACGGGTCGTCGTGTGCGGCTCGCCGGAGCGCGCGCAACTCATGTCGAAGCTTCTTCAAAATCCGAAACAGGTCGCGATGAACCGTGAGTATCACTCGTTTTTGGGACGGTACCAGGAAAAGGAAATTCTGATCACCTCTCACGGCGTGGGAGCGGCGGGCGCGGCAATCTGCTTTCAGGAACTCATTGATGTCGGCGCGAAAGCGTTGATCCGCGTCGGAACGGCGGGCGGACTTTATGACGAGACGAAGATCGGCGACATCGTCGTCGCCACTTCAGCGGTAAGAAAGGACGGGGTTTCCGAACAGATGATTCCGCTCGCGTATCCCGCGGTCCCGGACCTCGGGCTTTCGAATATGTTGATCCGCTCTTTGCGGGAAAAGGGCTGGACGGGCCGCTCCGGAACGATCGTTACGAGCGATCTCTTCTATCCCGGGCTGATCAGCAACGAGCTTGAGCTTTACCGTTCCGCGCACGCCGTCGCCGTCGAAATGGAATGTTCCGCCCTCTTTGTCATCGGCCAGCTCAGGCAGGTGAAAACCGGCGCCGTTTTGGTTCTCGACGGGAATCCCCTGAAATGGTCCGAGGGGCTCTATGATCCTGATCCGGAACGTCTGAAGCAGTCGGTCGAGCTCTGCTTCCGCTCCGCCTTTGAAACGTTGGCTACGATCAATCTCTGAGCATGCTCATTGACCTTCATAATGACGTCGCGATGAAGTTGTTGTCGCACGGGGTTTCTCTGTTCCGGAGCGGAGGAAAACTTCATATAGACGCCGAAAAAATCCGCAAGTCGCGGCCGGACGCGCTTTTTTGTGCGTGTTACAGCGATCCCAACTTCTTGGGTGAAGACGCGATGGAAGTCGTGCGCGCGCAGATCCGGATTCTGCGGGAGAACTTCGGTCATCCGGAGTCTCCCGCTGAAATCGCGCTTTCTTTCGGGGATCTCGATCGTATCTCGAGTGCCGGAAAGACCGCCGCGATTCTCACCGTTGAAGGCGGGTATGCCATTCGCGATCGGCTCGAACCGCTTGAAGAACTTTTTCGGCACGGCGTGCGACTGCTCACGCTCACGCACTCGATGGCGACCGATTGGGCTGGGAGCGATGCCGATCAACCCGGACGAGGGCTGACGACGTTCGGCGAAAAAGTGATCGCGAAGCTGAACGAACTCGGCATCATCGTCGATGTCGCGCATGCCTCGACCGAAACACAGCTTGCTGCGGCCCGTTGCTCGCGTGCCCCGATCGTTTACAGTCATGGCGGAGTTCGCAGTCTCGTCGCTTCGAGCCGGAGCATCGCCGATGAAGCGATCCGCGCGATTGCCGAAAAAGGGGGTGTGATCGCGATGTCTTTTTATCCCCCGCACTTGATGAAGTCGCCCGAACTGGATCCGGTTTGGCTCAATCGGGTGATGAAGAAGATGCAAATCGTTGTGGAGGACCCATCGGTTTCGCAGCTCGAAAAATTCAAATGCCTCGCCCGGATGTTCGAGGAAGAACAACCACCCGATAATCCTCACGCCGGGCTTGGGGTCCTCGCGGATAATTTTGACCACGTGATCGAACTCGTCGGTGATGATTTCGTCGCGTTGGGATCGGACTATGACGGCATTCCTTACACGTGCACGAGGATCGAGGACCTTTCGAAAATCAGGCGCATCGCTGATTACCTGCGGTCAAGGGGCTATTCCGACGGCAGAATCGAGAAAATTTGCGGACTCAATGCGAAGCGGGTGATTGAAGCCGTTCTGAGGTGAGCAGTACGGCCCAAGCCGGTTCCGATTCCTCTATTTTCCCAGCTTAATAACGTCTTTTTCCCAATTCACCCGTCCTGTTTTTTTCATTTTTGTCAGAAACCGTGAAAACGCTTCCGGCGTAATCCCCATCGCGGCGGCCATGTCCTTTTTCGTCATCTGGGGCCGGATCACACGCTGCGAGCCGAAGTGATCTTCGAGGAATCCGAAAAACCTCGCTTCGAGGCTGTCGCCCGTCAGACGGCGAATGTGGCGGGTGAGCAGCCTGAGTTTCTTCATGAGCAAGCGTAGAAATTCCTCGCGCGCCCCTTTCTCGTCGAGCAAATCGAGAAAGCCGCTTCTTGGAATGGCGACAACGGAACATTTTTGGGCGGCAATTGCCGTCACGGGATAAGTCTCCCTTTCGAAGAGAACGACTTCGGCGAAAAGATCGCCTGGATGAACCAGATGAATCAGCGAAGACGTCCCGTCACCGGATTGCTTGAAAAGCTGGATCATGCCGCTGGCGAGCAGATAAATCCGTTCTCCAGGACTGTCTTCGGTGAAGAGAATCTGGTCTTTTTTCAGGATCTGGGTCGAGCAAAGGCGGGCAATCGCATTCAACGTCGGCTCGGATAAGCCTTCAAAGAAGTCACTGCCTTGAAGAAGATCTGTAATCCCTTGGGAAGCCATAGAGACAAAATATATCCAGGAATCCTTGATCTAGATCAAGGATTTTAAACCTTGTTTGCCGTTAGATGGCTGTATGAACACGGTTACCCGAAAAATCATAGAAATTGACGAAGATCTTTGTAACGGCTGCGGCGAGTGCATTACTGGCTGTCCGGAGGGAGCCATTCAGCTCGTGGATGGCAAGGCGAGGCTGGTCAGTGAGTTCTATTGTGACGGCCTGGGCGCCTGTGTCGGGGAGTGCCCGACGGGAGCAATCCGGGTGATTGAACGGGAGGCCGCTCCTTACGACGAGCGCTCCGTGATCCAGAATATCGCTCGACAGGGACCGGCGGCTGTTCAGCAGCATCTGGACCACCTGAAAGACCATGGCGAAACTGACCTTCTCGCTCAGGCCCATCGTTTTCTTGGTGAAATGGATTGGCGTAAAATGGATCGGCGCGAAATGGATTCGCCGACCGACGCCCTGGCTTGCGGCTGTCCGGGATCACAAAGCCGAAGCTTCGAATCGACAAAGTCGGGGGCGAGCTGTCCATCAGCCCAAGCCGAAGCAGCGACCACCCCCTCCGCCTTGACACATTGGCCGGTTCAGCTTCACCTTCTGAATCCGCTTGCCCCCCACTATCAAGGCAGTGATTTTCTCCTCGCGGCGGACTGCGTCGCCTACGCCCTCGGGGATTTTCACTCGAAGCATCTCAAAAACAGAACTCTCGGAATCGCGTGCCCGAAGCTCGACCAGGGTCAGGAAATCTATTCTGAAAAGCTCCGGGCCCTCGTTGAGCGCGCGAAAATCAACACGCTCACCGTTATGATCATGCAGGTGCCTTGTTGCCAGGGGCTTCTGAAAATGGCCGTCGAGGCCGTCCGAGGAAGTTCCAGAAAAGTGCCCATCAAGGCGCTTGTTGTCGGCGTCGAAGGAGAGATCTTGAAGGAAGAGTGGGTATGATCGTCCATGTCCTTCGCACTCGCCTCAAGCAAGTGCAGCTCCGACGCATGGTCCAACTTTTTGTCCTGGTGACGGTCCTCTACCTGGGTTTCGACTTCTGGCGCTTTGTCACGCAGTTCGAGTCGGGCGGAATCGACCGAGGGCTCGAGCATCCGGCCGGAATCGGGGCCTTCTTGCCGATCGGCGGTTTCACGACTCTGAAGCATTGGCTCGTCTCGGGCGCGATTCATCCGTTTCATCCCGCCTCGATGATCCTTTTCCTGGCGGCCATTTCGGTTTCGCTCGTTTTTAAGAAATCGTTTTGCGGCTGGATCTGTCCGGTGGGATTCATCTCCGAATTAACATATTGGCCCTGGAAAAAGCGGTTCGGCAAAAATCTCAAGTTGCCGCGTTTCCTGGACTATGGTCTTCGCTCGATCAAGTATCTTCTCCTCGCGTTTTTTGTTTGGATCATCGGGATCGCGATGTCTCCTGAGCAGGTGGCGGCGTTCCTGGAGGGAGATTATTGGAAGATATCGGACGTGAAGATGCTCTATTTTTTCACGAAGATCAGCCTGACTTCGATCGTCGTGATCGGGGTGCTCGCGCTTCTTTCCATACCCACCCGAAGCTTCTGGTGCCGGTTTCTTTGCCCCTACGGTGCGCTGCTTGGAATCGTGGGACTCCTTTCGCCGTACAAGATACGAAGAAACGAAGCACTTTGTCGGAGTTGCCATAAGTGCACGCGAAATTGTCCGGCGCACTTGCCGGTTTCGACGTCGCGGACGATCCGGTCGGCGGAGTGCACTTCCTGCCTGACCTGCAAAATCGGCTGCCCGGCCGGAGCGCTTGAGTATTCCCCGCGATCCAAAAAAACGCGTACGGCGATGACCCCGCGCGCGCTTGCCGCGTCGATCGCGGCAATTTTCATCTCTTTCATTTTAGTCGCGAAGTTGGGCGGCTTCTGGAATTCGGGCGTCCCACGTTCGGAACTGGCGCGTCTCATTCCACAAACTGAAAACCTGGAGCATCCGAGATGATGGATGCGCAGGCTAGCGAATAGAGGGAACTATGATCAGCAAGAAGATGCGGCCTTACCTGTTGTTTACCTTGGTTCTGACTTTCGGTGTCTTGATTTTCGGCGGCTATCTCACAAAACGTGAAAAGCCGCCCATTCCCGCGACTGTTGTCACGGTAAGCGCGCAAACCGGCACGTCGCGGGTTGTGTTGAAGCAGGAAGATATCACCAACGGACAAAACTATTATCTGAGCCGGGGAGGCCAGAATATCGGGACGATCTGGGGTCATGGTTCTTACCTTGCGCCCGATTGGTCCGCGGACTATCTCCATCGCGAAGCGCTTTACGTGGCCGCACGCCATCACGGGCTTTCTCCCGAGCGCGCGGCCGGTTTCACGCAGACGGACTTCGATGCGCTTTCGCCCGAGATCAGGGCGGTTTTGACTGCCAGAGTACAGCAAGAACTGAGGACAAACCGTTACGACGCGGCGAGTGCGACGCTGACCCTGACTCCCTATCGGGCCGAGGCTTTCGAAAATCTGAACCGGTATTATACGGATCTTTTCAAAAGCGGTAACGAAGCCATGGGTCTTCAGCCTGGAATCGTCAAAACCGACGAACAAGGCAGATGGGTTGCGAGTTTCTTTTCGTGGTTGGCTTGGGCAGCCGTTACCGAACGTCCGGGCCTGCAACATAGTTACACCAGCAACTGGCCTTTTGACCCTCTGGTCGGCAACACTCCGCTCCCGGGTTCGCTGATCTGGTCCATCGTGAGTGTCGTACTGCTGATCCTCGGAGTGGCGGCCGTGATTTTTGCCTATGTGCATTTTATGAAGGACGATGAGAGGTCGGAGCTGGTGCTCAAACTCCCTGAGCCTAAACCCACCCCCAGCCAGAAAGCGACGCTTCTCTATTTCGGGGTCGCGATGGCCCTCTTTGTGGTCCAAGTCCTGACCGGAGCGCTGACGGGCCATTTTACGATCGAAGGTACAAAGCTGTTCGGAATCAACATGGCTGACATCCTTCCTTATGCTGCGGTTAGAACCTGGCATTTGCAGCTTTCAGTGTTCTGGATCGCGACTTGCTTTCTTGCCGCAGGCTTGTTTATCGGCCCCTTTGTCGGACGGGAACCCACGAAACAGGCGTTTTGGGTCAAGGTTCTGTTCGGCGCGATCGTGGTCGTCGTCGTTGGCGCCTTGTCGGGCACCTGGTTATCGGCGACGTTGGGAGCCTTTGGAAAAGACGGTTTTTGGCTCGGACATCAAGGCTATGAATATGTCGAGCTCGGCCGGCTTTGGCAGCTGTTACTGATCGGCGGAATGCTGATCTGGCTCGTACTGGTCGCGCGTGCTTTGGCTCCGAGCCTGAAAGCCGAGAACGACAGCGGAGGACTTGTTCATCTTCTGCTCTATAGCTCGGTGACCATCCCGCTCTTCTATATGGCCGGGTTGATGTACGGAAAAGGCACGCACCTTTCCGAAGCGGAGTACTGGCGCTGGTGGGTCGTCCACCTCTGGGTTGAGGGGTTTTTCGAGGTCTTCGCGACGGTTGTTCTGGCGTTCATTCTTTCCAAAATCGGCGCGATCACGCAGAGATCCGCGCTTATCAATACCTATTTCAGCATCTTTCTTTATCTCGGAGCGGGAGTGATCGGGACATTCCATCACCTCTACTGGACGGGCACGCCGACTCCGATCGTCGCTCTCGGCGCGGTGTTCTCCGCTCTCGAAATTATTCCGCTCACCGTGCTCGGGTTCGAAGCCTCGAAGAATTTGTCGATCGTGAAACAAGGGGGGGTCGCCTATCCTTACAAATGGCCCATTCTCTTTTTCGTCGCCGTCGCCTTCTGGAATATGGTGGGCGCCGGGTTCTTCGGGTTTCTTATCAATCCTCCGATCATACTCTATTATGTTCAGGGCATTAATTTGACTCCGATTCATTCGCATACCGCGCTCTTCGGGGTTTACGGATTTCTGGCGATCGCGTTGATGCTCTTTTCGATGCGTCACATCGTCGCGAAGGCGGCTTGGTCGGACAAACTTCTGAAATGGAGTTTTTGGGGCTTGAACGGCGGACTCGTCGCGATGACGGTCCTGAGCCTTGTGCCCGCGGGATTCTACCAGTTTTATTACGCGGTGAAGTACGGCATGTGGTACGCGCGCAGCCCGGAAATCGCAGCGGGACCGGTCATTCGCGCTTTGGCGTGGCTTCGGATCGGGCCCGATTTGATCTTCGCGGGCGGTGCGCTGATTCTGTTTGTTTTTGTTTCCCGGGCGGCTTGGCTCACCCTAAGCAAGGGCGTGTTGGGTCGCGAAATCGTGACAGACGAAAGAGGAGAAGAGACCTATGCGTTATAAATTGGCGAGCTGGACGATTGCGGTATTTGTCAGTATGGCGGTGATCGGATTGAACGCCTTTGCACACTGCGATACCTATGATGGTCCGGTCATCAAGGCTGCTCAAGCAGCACTTGATCAGAACAACCCGAATCTTGTTTTGATCTGGGTTCCGAAACCCGCTGAAGCGAAAATCAAACAGGCCTTCAGTAAGGCGGTGGCCGCAAGGGTAAGCAATCCAGAGGCAAAGGAGAAGACCGATCGTCAGTTTTTCGAGACTTTTGTCCGAGTGCACCGTGAGGGTGAAGGCGAGCCGTATACCGGGATCAAGCCAGTCGGGACGGACCTCGGGCCGGCTATTCCGGCCGCCGATCAGGCGGTCGCGAGCGGGAATATCGAGCCTTTGATTGAAATTTTGACGAAGGAACTCCGGGCTTCTTTGCAGCAAAGATTCAAAGATGTCGAATCGAGAAAGAGCTATGATCCGAACGATGTGACTGCCGGCAGGGAATATGTTCATCACTACGTCCGTTTTCTTCATCAAGTCGAAGGCACGCACGGGTTCCTGACCAAGAAGCATGGTCATGAGGAGCATTGAGATATTAAACGAAGAACTTCCATGAACTGAGCTGGCAAGCTATACTGAGTCGCCGGTCATGACAGGCTTCCTGGAAAGCCACCCAGACCGTCAGCGTGGAGGAGTGTCTGAACTCCACGAAGATGGAAAGGGTGGGTCATGTTCTCCAGAAATCGGGAAGCTTACGTTTCCTCACAAACGCTTTCGGAAAAAACATCTCAGTGGCTCCGCGAACTCGGCCCGTTGAGGCGCGAACCATCCGTTTTGCTTGATTGCAGCAGACCGATGCTGGTCATGATCGATCTGCAAAGGCTCTTTTTGGACCCGGCCTCGCCGGCCTTTCTTCCGGCCTGGCCCGCGGTGAGCGCTCGGTGTGGAGAACTGCTCCAACGCTTCAGGCAAAGACAATACCCGGTCATCTGGACTCGTCACCTCGTTCCTGAAAATGATACTGAGAGTGATATTCAATTGTTGGGTGGGCGGCCGCTGCGACCGTCGGATCCTCTCTCCGCATTCGCGGCAGGCTGGATGCCGAACCGAGGCGAACTCGTGGTCGAAAAATCGCGCTATTCAGCCTGGAGTGTTCCAGAGTTCGCGAGCCGAGCTCGATCGGTTTCTTGCATTGTTTTAGCGGGAGTCACGACCGAACGCTGCATTCTCGCGACTGCTATCGAAGCTGCCGCAAATGGCGTGATGTCGATGACGGTCGCCGATGGTTGTGCGAGCGTGAGCGAATCCCTTCATTGCAATTCCCTCCGTGCGATCGTCGCGGGTGACTTCGGACAGGTCGCGAGCGTAGACGAGGTTTTGCGAAGGCTGCCCCTTGTACAGGAGGCAGCACCATGAAAAAGCACGTCGCGATTGTCGGAGGCGGGCCGGCAGGTTTATCCGCCGCCGTTCAGGCCCGGAGTGAAGGGCTTGAGCCCTTGGTTTTTGAAAAGGCGGTACTCGGAGGTCTCGCGCGCGCGGCTTACTGGATACGTAATCTTGCCGAATATCCGAACGGGATTTCAGGCCAGGATTTCATCGAAGGACTCCTCCGCGAATGTGATCGTCTCAATGTCAGGATTATTCGAGAAGAAGTTATTTCCGTCAGTCGCCAAAAGGACGGCTTTTTCGTTTGGACCGGCACCTCTCACTACCGTGTCGCGGCCGTTGTTCTCGCGACCGGCACCCGCCCTGTTCGGTGTACGCTCGTTGCCGGAGATGCTTTCGGAGCATGCCGGCTCCATGCCGATGCGAGAGGCTTGCCTGATCGCCTTTCGGGCGAAAGCGTCCTGATCAGTGGAGGCGGTGATGTAGCGTTTGACACCGCGATGACCGCTCTCGATCGCGGAGCTCGCGTACAAATCGCTTATCGCGGGACGGCCGCGACCGCGAACGAGTGGCTCAGAACGGAGGTTTCTCGGCTCGCAATTCAGCAGTATGCGGGGTTCGAACTCCAGGGAATCATTCCTTCGGGTGATCGGTTCCAATCGATTTTCAAAAACAAAGGACGAAGCGAAATTTTTACGACCACTCACGTCGTGATCTGTCATGGGCGAGACCCGGACATCGCGCTCTGGGATTCCATCGCGCGAGGAACTCGGGCCGAGGCTGGCTGGTCCGGTTGCAGAGTTCCCGGTCTCTACGCCTGCGGGGAGGTGGTTCATGGCCGGAATGGCTCTATCCAACAGGCGATTCTTCAAGGTCGGGGCGTCGTACAACAAATTCAACGAAAGGTAATTGCTGATGAACAATGAATTCCTAGAAATCGTCCCTTCTCACATTCGAAACGAAATCGCCGAGGTTCTGGTCGGACGGCTCAAAGGAACCCGGGATCATTTCGTTGAATTCGTGGATGGCCTTGATCCGGCACTCTCGAGAGAAAAGAAGTGGATCCTCAATCTGTCGACACAATTCGGCTGTCCCGTGAATTGCTTGTTCTGTGATGCGGGAGGGGGTTACAAAGGAAATGTTTCGAAATACGTTCTGCTGGAACAGCTCCGGCTTTTGTTGGACCGTCATTCGCCCGAGTTACGCAAGAATTGCAGGAAACTGAAAGTCCACTTTTCCAGAATGGGCGAGCCGGCCTTTAATCCTGCCGTCCTGGAGGTGCTGGAGGAACTTCCCGCACTCATTCCAAATCCTGAACTCTGGGCCTGCGTCGCCACGGTCTTCCCCAAAACTCAGACCGAGTGGTTTTCGCGTTTGCTCCGGATCAAAGATCAGAAATTCCGGAAACGGTTCCAGCTTCAGTTTTCGGTCAATTCGACGGATCAAAAAACAAGGAGGCGACTGATGCCGATCGAGCATGCCTCGCTTGCCGAACTCGCCGCTTATGGACGGGAATTCTGGAAGCCCGGCGATCGCAAAATCGTCCTGAATTTTGCTCTGATGGAGGGGGTTCCGGTTGATCCGAAACTCATTGCGGAGACGTTCACCCCTGAGTGCTTTGCCGTCAAGTTGACGCCCCTGAACCCGACGGCTCGCGGAGACAGCGCTGGCCTATTTTCGAATGTATCCACGAGCAATCCCGCCAGGGCTGAAGAGCTGTCCCGGGAGTTAAGTCTCTTCGGCTTTGATGTGATTATCAGCATCGGTGATGAGCGTGAAAATGCAGTGCGGAGTAACTGTGGGCAGGCGGTGCTGAGGGCGAAGAAAACGAACGGTGCCCACCGAATGAAAGCCTATCCTGCAACTTACCGAGACTGAGATTGGGTCGGGCTTTTGGCATCTCTGGTGCTTGCTAAAAGTTCGAGGCCTTCGGTTTTGTAGCTTGTTACGGCAATCTCCTTCGATAGGGCGTATCTATTCGACTCGACGGTAATGGTGTAGTTGCCATTCTCAATGTCCCCGGTCAGGGTAAATTCCCCTTTTGCGTCCGTCATCGCGCGAGCGATCTCTTTATTCTCACGAGTCAATACTAACGTCTGGTGTTTGAGTGGTAGAGGTAGGGAAGCGGTGTCGATGAATAGTGTGCCACTCACCGTTCTCGCGACGGCCTGTCTCACGAAAACAGGCGAAAGCCCCTGCGGTGAGCCAGCTCGATAATTGTTTCCATTTAAATAGTCCAGCGGAGAATCATTTTCTCTCTTCGGACCAGAGGTGCATCCGACTGAAAATGCAAATGCCGTTATGAGAATCACGCGCGTTGTCTGATGAACAGAGATCATATGCTTTATCCTTTTGGGGCGGAGCGATCGGCTGCGAGATCTGAGCTTAAATACAGATCAGGGTTTGTTCAACTGGTGTTTGGGCTCTGGCAAAACGCAAATCGGTTGCTCAGTAGAATGCGGAATAAGCGTTCTCAACAGCTATAACAAGGTAGCTATCTAACTGGAGTCTCAGTTGATTCCTTATTCAACCTTTATATACGGAGAGATGTCCGAGTGGTTGAAGGAGCACGCCTGGAAATCTGCCGGCTGCTGTTCAGAAAACCAACACAAATCATAAAAACCAATAAAATCAGAGGCCGCTTAGGTCACATCCTTGGTTGTTCAAGGTCTTTTTAGGCCATTTTTGGACAACGTGTTCCCCAAAATGTCCCACACGATTGACTTACTAAAAATGATAAGTTACTATAAATAGTAAGAATGGGAGCAAAGCTTCGCATCTGGAAAGTCGTCATCGAAGAGAAGGCAGCGGCGGTCCAGAGGCTTTGCTGCGAGAACCTGGGCGATGGGCCGATCACCCCTTGCATGGCGAATGGGAAGGTCATCGGGCCTCGAGCTTTGGCTATCGCGGACGATTCATTTACCGAGTTGAGAATCAGGTGATTACGGTCATCGTGGTCAGAATCACGCCAGAGCACGACTATAAGAAACGGAAGTAGAGGTACAAAATGGCAACCAAAGATTTAATGAATTTCTTGCCCAAGGACAGCACCGCCGGGAGCATTATCCGGGCGTTCCGGAAAAATTTTCGGGTTACCCTAAAGGAACTCTCAAAATTGACTGGGATTCCTGAGTCCAATCTGAGTGCCATTGAAAACGATAAGTTAGAAATCGGAGTGAAGCGTGCGACCCTGATCGGTGCGGCGCTTGGGATCGCTCCAGAGTCACTTTTGTTCCCGAATGGGAAGAGTCAGTACGAAAAGGAAGCCGAACGGGTTCGGAAGGCGGCGGAAAAGCTCTTCGCCGCGAAGAAGCGGCAGCACAAGGACTCTGAAGACGAGGCGGCGTAGCGTGTGGCTTTTGTTTGCTGAAGGAAAGAATCTGAGGGATTCGTATTATGGTTTTGTGAAGCACACTGGCGGTAGACTAATATCGCCTGCCCCCAATGTATCGTCCTTGCTTGTCAGGGACACAAGGGAAGCCCCCTAGACTCTTTGCAAAAAATCCAGAGATCATAATGGAGCGCGGTTTCAAAACCAGCCATTTTTCACGGTTTAGCGGCGGCCACCCTGCCCACTATTGGCGCTTTCGAAGTAGGCCACGCGGGCGGATTGGGAACTTCATGGACGGAGTCCGACAAAATTGCCGTACACCGCACGATTCGATCGATAGCACGAGAAATCGGGATAAGTCGCGACACCGTGGACTCCGTGGTGAAGCGTCGCAAAGTTAGGCTTGAGCCCAAACCTCGGAGCCGACCTCAGCTTCCAGTGGACGAGTGCCCGGACGCGCGCATACGATCACAAGCACGCAGTTCGACCTTCGTAAAGATCGGATTCGCGAGAGTGAGGGCCTGCTGCTTACAGGCTCTCACTCATGCTCTATTCTTATATTTCAGTTTATCAGACCTCGATTGGCAGGATTCCAAGCCGGGATACTCAGCTGGCGTTGACGGGCGCTATTCCACGTTTTTTTGGCCTGGTTTGAAACCGTAGTTTGCCCCCAAAACCCTTCAGAAATAGTGGACCGCAGATTTCCATTATGCTAACCACTCAATATTCAACCCATTCCTAATGCGGAGAGATGTCCGAGTGGTTGAAGGAGCACGCCTGGAAAGCGTGTATACGTAGAAATGCGTATCGAGGGTTCGAATCCCTCTCTCTCCGCCATTCAAATACTTGGCGAAATTCAAAAAACTCAGAACCCTTGGTTCTTCGAGCACAACCGCCACTTCAGGTTCTGGTTCTGGTTCTCCACTTCAGGCTGCCTGATCTTTTCTTCTATCCTGGCTCGCCCGTTTCGGGCCAAAAAGTTTCAGAACGAAGTACTGGTAGGCCAGCTTGGAAAGAACGTACATCATCCAAAAAAAGACGATCAGGCCTGCGCCTAGCCACGCCAATTTCTTGAGGAAGCGACTGCTCTCCCGATTTACCTGACCTACGATCCCCGCCATTTGAGAAACGCCTTTTTGATAAGGAGCAGAGCTTAAAAGGTGATTCCATTCTTTCAATAAGACCGTAAGTTGATTGATCGCGGTCGTAGCTGATTCAGCTGCACCTGGATCACCGGATAGCTGCCCCATCAAGGCACTTATTGATTTAACTGTCGAATTTGCGTCTCCGAGAGTTGCTCGAGTCACGAGCAGGGTCTGCTGGAACTCTTTCATGAGATTGCTGAGCGCGGGCTCATGGTCCGCGGGGCTCGGGAGTTCGGCCACGCTCAATCCGATGTCCTTGATGATTTCGCGAGCGCCTAACCTAGCCTGAAGGCGGAATAAAAAGGGAGCTCGTGCGGCGTAGTACAGCGCCCGTTCGGCAAACAGTCTGGCTGAATCAACGGCTTGCGTAGTTTGTTGAACACTCGCAAAAAGGCCCCCTACGACTTGATCTAAACCGGCAGCCCTTGCCTGAGGATCGCTGGAAAAAGCTGAGAGCCGCACCGTCTCGACATTGATCTGATCGTGGTGTTTATTGTGCCAGGTGGAGATGACGTTCCGGAGCAAGGTTCTCTGTTGAGGATCCAGAACCTTTTCGGCAATTGCCCAGATGTGCTGCCTGGAGTCCGTAAATGCCTTTTCGAGCGGTTGCCCATCAGCCCCAAAGACGTTCGGTATCCAATGCCTTTTTAGAACATTGCGACTCAGTTCGATGAAGGTGACCATATCCAGTAGATTAGATTCAGGGCTGGGACCCAGCGCTATGCTTAATGAGTTCGAACTGTAAATTAGGCGGTTCAGTGCGGCGCGGTACCTGATCTTGGGGTTCGTCGAAGTCTCAAGAGGCTCGCTAGCGCTTTGGATTCGCGCGTTGAATTGACTCTCAAAGCGCAGAAGGTCGTCCTGCAGCTCGGCCTGCGTAACTTGTCCTTTGGAAACTTCTTGCTCGTCCTGCACAAACGAGGTCGGCTGTGATGCGCGTGGTCGGGGCATCGAGCATCCCGTGATCGTTAGAAGGAGGGCAACCAGAACGAGATTGATTCCACGATTTCTTGTTCCGTTCATTTGCGCTCCCTGATCCGCGATTCACGCGCGAGCAAACCCGGGCCGGGGTAGCAAGCATTATGCCTGTAAGAACACCGCGGCTACATGCCGGCTACTTGCCAAATCCGAGGAATCGCCGCGTTATGGACGTGCAAAAAAATAAAATGAAATTTCAGTTTTGTCCTCCGTCCCGCCGGACGGGGAAGAGGGCACTGGTGTGCCCTGAATTCGAGATCACCTTCTCTCGGATCAGTGGAGTTTCACGGGCGAGCTGATCGACTGGGCCCAATGGGCTTGAATTTGGACGAGCCACCGTCTTTGTTGAGGTGTCCAAACAGTTAATCGTAGGTTCGAATCCTCGGTCCCCCCTTAACTTCGAATCGCCCGGGCCATCGCCCCCAGATACGCGTTCATCCGATTCGTGTTCTCGGTCGTGAAATCCCGAAGCCAATCGCCGATCGTTCTCGGAGCGGCAACCCCCCCCTTGAGCGCGGCCTCAAGCAGCGGGTCTTCTCGAAATTCCTCGAGATCATCGAGGCATCTTCACCCAACGGGTGATCTCCAGATCAGGCCCGATTCGCCTGGTTATGCCCAACCAGCCCTGCTCGGCTCGGATTTAAAGAATATCCATTCCGCGGATTTAGAATTCGACTCACCCCATTCGAGCCAGGTGCCGCGATCATGGTCATTTCGGACTTCCAAAACCACGGCAAACTCGAGCCGCCGTAAGAACACAAAGGAGTCCGGTCTGGCGGCCTCCGCCACGAGAATGGCTTGCAGCTTGGACGATCATGTGAATCTTCAAGCACATTTCGAGTCACCTCGATCATTGATCGGTCAAGGAGCAGAGATCTACTCGGCTTCTTGACCGATGTCTTTTTCCTACGATGAAGCCCGATATTGCCGCCGCCCGGAGTTGCTCCGGGCGCGATCCCCATCAGTGTCAGGCAGGTGCTTGCCAAGCAGTCACCGATTCAACGTGATGGTTGGAACCTTTATCTGGTGAGCGAAATCAGAGATGCATTCGCGACTAAGTGCACTGGCTACTCCAGTTTTCCGATATCGCCCGTTTCATAGGATCGATGCGCTTTGATGAGGTTCGTCATTTCTTGGATGGTGTTTACGTTGGAGCGTTCGAGCGCGCCCTGCAAAACAGATGTACCGTTAGGAGTGCCGATTACGTTTTCGGTGGTTCCCATATGAGCATATAGCCCATTGCCGAATTTTCTAAGTAGAGACGTATCCCCAAAGCCGACAATGCTCAGCTTGTCAGCTGACGGCAATGTGAATTCTCCCGTGGGCGCGCGACCAACAATTATCTGGTTCTCAGGCTCTTCGGCAGCATCGGCATTGGAAGAATCGGATGGCCCTTTCCGTGCGAGCACGGGATAGCCCCGGTTTGTAACTAGTTGTCCATTAGCTGAAAGCATAAAGTTGCCGGATCGAGAATACAGAATTCCACGTGGAGTTAAAAACTCGAAGAACCCTGGCCCTTCAATCGCGAAGTGCATATGGCTATGGGTTACTTCGATGGGACCTTGGCTAAAATCAGTGTAGCTTCCACTTACCGTCACCATGGATTTATCTCTTCCGTCAAACGGGAGCAAGTTCTTGTCTTTAATGGGACCTCTCGGTAGCGGTTCATCTCCGTCTTTGGCCCTAACGAGGTACTCCTCGAACGAGACGAGTTCCTTTTTGAACGCAGTTGTCTCTGCATTGGCGAGATTATTGGCAGAGGTTTCAACGACTCGCTCTTGAGCGCTCGCACCGGATACGGGTATCCAAATGGAATTTGCCATACGCATCCTTCCCGTCTAATCAGAAGGCAGCGCATGACGGTCTTCGGTGAGAAGGGAATTGCCGGCATGCTATGCCTTCTGAAGAGACTCTCGCGGGCAACAGAGGTCAAAACGGCCTCCATTTCAGCTAAAGTCTAGCCGTGTGTTGAAGGTCAATGCAAATCGATCTTGTGTATCTAATCTATCAGTTATATTGATGGCATAATGAAATGGCTGAATTACCATCACTTCTATTATTTCTGGACGATTGTTCGTGAGGGCAGTATTTCGCGTGCTGCGGAAAAGTTGCGGGTCGGTCAGCCGGCGCTCAGTATGCAGCTGAAGCAATTTGAAGACGCCTCCGGACACGTTCTGGTTGAGAGGAAAAAGGGGACGCTGGTTCTCACGCCTGCAGGGAAGGTGGCATTCGATTATGCAGAGAGCATTTTTCGCCTTGGGGAGCAGTTTCAGGATCTAATGCGAGATGAGCCATTTTCGCAACGGCCCCACATTCAGATTGGGATTCTGGACGGTGTGTCAAAATTCATCAGTGCGGCTCTGATCGAATTTGCGTGGAAGAGTCGGGCCGGGATCGTCACTATTGCGGAAGGATCGCACGATGAGCTGATGCGGGATTTAGCCGGTCACCGCATTGATTTGGTCCTCTCGAACCATCCTCCCGTTTCTGTTCGTGACAGTCACGTACAGTCTAAACGAATAGCAAAGCTACCCGTCGCGATTTTCGCGCATAGGCGCTTTGAGAAAGTGCGAAAGCGTTTCCCAGAAAGCCTAGCTGGTCAACCTATGATCTTTCCTACGCACGAAAGTCGTCTGCGAGGCGAGCTGGACCATTTTTTCTCAGTGACGAAGATAAACCACCGTCTCGTTGCCGAAGTGCAGGATACGAGTATGCAGCACTACCTCGGCAGGAGTGGTCATGGATTAGTGCCGTTGCCTGAGTCGTCACTTATCACCTCACAGCCAGAGTTTAAACTGCTTAAGATTGGCACGTTGCCCAATGTGTATGATGAGATCTGGCTTATGAAGGCAAAACGCCATATTGTCACACCTATCGCGGAAGAGCTATTTGCCCGATTTTCTCTCGAATAAGGACATCTCGATACAGATCGCGAGTCTCTTTCCAGCTTCGGATTCCGATGAATCCAGCGAACACCAAATAGACGCCTGACACGATCGTTCTCGATTCAGGGCCTGGAATAAAGAACTGAATAAAGAAGAGCACGAACAAAAGCAGCGCCTCGCCAAGCGATACTTTCAAATTGATTACGATAGCGAGACCAAGAAGGCTCTGGGCCGCGGTCAGGAATACCTCTTGAGTCTGTCGGAAATCCATAACGAGTGCAGACTCGCCACCGCCGAGAAGATGAGCAAGGGGAATGCTGCCGAGAAGCAATGTCCATTGGTTAATTTTCGAGGAAAGCAATGTGCCAAAAGACGCTTCCTGATTTCCGCGCAGCGCAAGCATGATTGCCACCAGGAATTCCGGAGACTCTGATGCGAGAGGGGCAAGCCACTGAACGAGCAAAAATTCGTTAATTCCAAACGCCTTTCCGGTGGCGATAAGGGATTCCGCAAACGGTTCGGCGGACGCGAGGATTGCCAGCGCCGCAAAGGAGAAAAGGGCGACGACGGACGCAATGCGCCTTTGTCGGCTAAAAGAAGCGATGAATCCAGCGACTCCCATGAACTCCGGATTTGAGTGCTGTTCCTTGCTGAGGTGCCACAGGTAAAAACCAAATATCGAAAACAGAACTGCAGTGTCCAGTATTGAGATTCGGCCAAGTGATGGGATCAGAAACGCATATACGCTTGCCGCGCCGAGAACGAGAAGGGGTATTCGGGTCTCCCTAGGAAGGGATATCGAGTCTCGAAGGGAGGGGATCTTGCGGCTTCTCGCCTTCCACACCAAAAGGCCAATCACTAATGGCCAGCCGAGTCCAAGAAGAAGGCGGTTGCTGCCCGTCATATTTGCGACTGCATAGGGTCCATGGGTCGGGTTGGTGCCGGCGCTGAATGCGAAGTAGAGGTCCACTGCATATTCCGGTAGGACTGCTATGAGCGCCAGAATCGCTATGGCAAGACCGCCCGAAATGTCTTTTTGGGCGCATTCCGCCGCCCAGGTCAAGAGAAATGCCGAGGCAAGAATTGCGGACCCGAATACCAGCAAACTCCACTCCGGAGGAAGATGGGTGTGAGTAGCACTTAAGAGAACGGCAGGTATCGCTATCAGGACGGCGAGTGCGAGTTTGCCGGCATTCTTGGTGACCATGGGATTCCTATTCAGTCAAAGATTTCGTGAAGCCATGACTTCTTGTGATGGTATTTGTTTTTGTATTTATGCTGAGGAGGATTGTGATACGTACCTTGGCTCGGCGCAAAATCGCTCGCACTTGAGCGCTCAAGAATCTTATCTAGTTCACCACGGTCGAGCCAAATGCCGCGGCAGGAAGGACAGTAGTCAATTTCGACACCCGAGCGTTCGGTCATCTGCAAGGTCACTGAGGGGCAGCTTGGACAATTCATAACAACTCCTTTCGTTTGTAATGAAGACCCTCGCTTGTTCCTAACTCGAAGTAAAATCGATATTAATAATGATAAAGTTCATTTAAACTGAACCAGACGCGGCTGTTTCGATATGAACTAAATGTGTCGAATCCCTCAACCTTGAGCGGGCGGCGACGTCTCATAGTTGAACGTGCGGCTGGAAGCGTGAGGTGCTTCCCGGACTTTCAGGGAATTCAGTACCGTTTTTGCCCCCGCTTCAAAGGCGATCCGGGTTGCATTTCGATGTTCTGCCCATGAACTCACGATGCCGGATAGCTCGGCCTTTCCGTTTCTGACCGTGGTTGTGATGACATCATTGGCTTCCAGTTCGGGCGTCCACCTGAGCATGCGGGTGATTCTCCGCTTTAGAAGAAGATCTTCGCGTGGAGATGAGACGGTGCTGGCGAGTGGAACTTCCAGGCGGTTCTGCACAGCCGTGACTCCCTGTACCTGACTCGCGACCTGCCCGGCCAGTCGCTTCAACGTGGGAGAGGAGACGCGGCCCTGCAGTTCCACGATTCCGCTGTCGGCTTTCACTCGGATTGATTCTTGGGAAAGGAGCGAGTCAAGTCCGAGCGCGAAGAGAACGTCCCGCCGCAATTTGGCGTCTGAACGGTGCGAGGAGGGGCGCACGGTCAATCGAGTGAAGACCTCGACTACGCCCCTTGTGTTCCATGCGGTTTCCTCGGCAGCGTTCTTTGCGATCAAGTTTCGGACCTGCCCGGTCAATTCCACAACTCCTGAATTAACGAGAACTACGATTGAGGAGCGATCCAGCCGTGGATCAAGCCGAAACGCGTCGTGAATGGCGCTCTTAATCTGTACATCCGGTTGCAAAAGGAAGGGATCGTTGCTCAGGTAACGGTGCAACGGATGAGGAATGACTTTAACAGCATGAGTGTCGACACTGCGAACCCCAGAAATGCGGGCGGATGCATCGGCGCGATCGAGCGCAGCCAGACTGCCGACCGTGCCACTCAAGGCGGCGTAACCATTCCGGACCTGAACAGAGAGAAGATTTTCGGCGATCCAAGGGTCGGCACGAAGGCGGCCTTCGATGTCCTTTTGAATGTCTGCATCTGGGCGCGTGAAGCGAAACTTGACTTGAACTTGATCTTGAACCTCTTTGACCCCGGTCACTCGGCTCGCGGCGAATTCAACCAGACTCCTTTCTATCCAGGAATCTACTGTGCCTTGAAGAAACACGACCCCGTTGTAAACTCGGACAGTAAAGTCCTTTGATTCAATGCTCGGATCCAATTTGAGGCTCTTGCGAACGTCATCCCGGATCTGTTGATCCGAGCGAAGAGCAGGACGTACTCTCAGAAGATCGACTATGGAGCGGACACCGCGAATGGGTTTAGCCGACGAAATTGCCCGGTTCTTCTCCTGAAGATTGTCCACGGTTCCTGATAAAGTGACAACGCCTTTTTGTGTTTGAACCTTGACCTCATCGGGAGAATAGAGCGGATCCGCATAGAGTTTGGTGGTGATCACGGAAGTGATCTCCTCATCACTTGGCACCGCTTCGGTTTTCGATGGGGGACGCGTATCGATTTGAGTCTCCGCTTCCGGAGCAGACTGTGGGCCGGCGCATGAGATGAACATAGCGGCCATAGTAAGAAATGCGGCTAACTGCCTAAGGTTCGAGCACATGCAAAACTCCTCTGGTTCTCGTGTGACGACTCGATGGACTTGATTCGAGTTGATCGGTTGGTCATATTGAAATTCCCCGACCCTTCCAATTCAAGAGGCTGAGCGACTCGGCATTATGATTACCCGAATTGCAATTCAGAAGCCGTTCGGGCGGCTGCTCGAACTGAGCACGGAGTCGTCGGGTCAACTCGAAAAGGACGTCTCCACGGCGCCCCTGGAGTGGATCCCGTGCTTGAAAAGCGCGTTGATCCGAGCGCAGCCACTCCTTCGGTCTGGTGCGTCAGTCTAAAAGGGATGTTTGCGGCGAAGGTGACCCCGCTCTTGAAATTGCACCATGCAGTACGCGAAGCGGCGATCTGCCACATCCAGAAACGAGCATCATCACGACGAGACTCAAGACAAGCACCACGCGTGAGCGCCAGGCATGACTTGAAGCGGTTAAAATCCTAACCCCAGCATAAAATTAACGTGGTTTGCGGCCCGCGCCAAGCCGTCATAGTTCTTGATGCCCAATCCGAAGAGCACTGCGCCTGATTTCATTCCTATTCCGAAGCATTTATAGGAGTAACTGGTCTCGTCGTAATTATAGGGGATTTCTCTTCCGCTGACGATCATCGCCGATTTAATCGTGGAATTGCCCGTTCCGAGTTCAATGAACATGTCATCAAAATAGGAGGTGAGTGAAACCCCGGCATCATTCATCGTGACATAAACCCGGCTCGTAGCGCTCTGGGCTTTGTTCGAATAATCGGCTGACCACGAATTCGTCCAAAGCGTCGGACCGGCCGTGACTTTCATGTCACCAAGACGAAAGCCGATTCCAAAAGAACCGCCCACTCCAATTCCGATCTTGGAATCGCCCGACATTCCGACTTTAGACCAGTTCTGAAGAGCAAGAAAGATTTGTCCTCCGAAGGCGAGGCCGTCTCGATTTTCCGTTGTTTGCGCGGGAGCTGGAGGCGTGCTCGCTGCGGGGGGTGCGCTCGTTGGCAGTGTTACCGTCCCGGGTCCGCTGGGTGCAACCGGCGTGGCGGGTACGGCGGTTTTTGCAGGAGACGCAGTTGAGGCAACGGGAGCCGCTGGAGCAGGTGCTGCCGCGGCCGGGGCCGGATCTGCCGCAACCGGCGCGGGTGACACGGAAGCCGGTGCTGCGGGAGTTTCCGTTCCTTCTGCTTGTACTGTCGGATAAGCACAAGAACTCAGGATCCCGGCGGAAACAGCGCAAAGAAACACGGTTCCAAGATGTTGCATGAAATTCGTCTCCGTCTCAGATTGTCGGTGATTCAGATTAAAAATGCAATTTTGGTACAGCAATTCGCGACCGGCTTAGGCCGGCCGTCAAAAAGTTATCAGTAATGAATTGCTCCGCCTGGAACGATGGCTCACCTCTGTATCGCTAGGGCCTGATCCTTTTGATCGCCGGACCGATACAGGTCTGTGCGGGAATCGTGATTTTCACGACATCTTTCCTGGGGATATACCCTTTGGGAAATTTCAGCTTCAATGCGCCGAAGAGAAAA
>Ga0208375_1000216_pt1 | contig 91528 bp, 116 predicted proteins | sample RifOxyD1_FD_184038 | JGI IMG/M metagenome (GOLD analysis project Ga0208375, IMG submission 184038) | Soil microbial communities from Rifle, Colorado - Rifle Oxygen_injection D1 (SPAdes) | ecosystem: Environmental > Terrestrial > Deep subsurface > Rock core/Sediment | place: Rifle, Colorado... | reverse complement strand
AGCTGTGTTGCATGATTAAGGCAACACAACAGGTATAATCTCTAAATTTGCCTTATTTATCCTAAGTAGGGGGATAATTTTATCTTTAAACTTTAAAGGGATTATGAAAACTCCCCTATTTAATTTTCTCCCAGAATAAGTTTCAATCAATCCTTTTCTTTGATAGCTATAAGATCCATTATTAGAAAAATCTTCATAACCATAAAGCAATCGATGTATCATAAGTCTTTGACTTTGTTTAGCTTTCTCAAGAGTATAACTTACAATAAGAGCTTTCATATATATACTACATAACCACAATATATAAATATTGTTACTGGTATCAATATACCAGTAATATGGTAAAAAAGAGGAACTATATAGATAATAGAAACTGGCAAGAGTATAATGAAGAATTGGTAATGCGAGGTTATTTCTATTTTAATCCAGAATTTTTATCTAAATGGAATGAAGAGATAAATCAAATGAATTTTAGAAAGATAGGTGAACCCTATCTTTATCCAGAGTCAATGATAAAATTTCTTGCAGTTTTACACTGCAAGGGAAATGATTACAGGGCATTAGAAGGAATTATGAAATCCTTGTCTGAGAATTATAGAATTCAATTTCCAGTAATATGTTATAGTCAGATTTGTCGTCGGATAAATATTTTAAATATAGACTTCAAGATACTTGAAGAGGATATGAAAGATTATCTTGAAGTTGGTGTTGATGGTTCTGGAGAAAAGTCAACAAAAAGAGGAGGATGGATGAGAGAAAAATGGAAGGTCCAGAAGGGATGGATTAAAGTTGTAATAATGGGTTGTAAAAATAAGAATGATAAAAAATATGTTATTGATATTAAAGTTGGAGATGAAAAATTAAATGAAAGAAAAGTAGCAAGAGATATGATTAAAAGAAACCATAAAGATATAAGTATTTTTTATGCTGATGGATTGCATGATTGTAGAGATACATTTAATCTTTGTAGAAAGTATGAAATATCTACTGCAATAAAAATTAGAAATAATGCAAGTGCCAAAGCAAATAATTCTCCAAAAAGAAAAGAGGAAGTTAAAATTTACCAAAGTATGCCTCATGAAGAATGGGTTAGAGAAAAGAATTATGGGCAAAGATGGCCTCTAACAGAGGGTATATTTTCTGGTTGCAAAAGGATATTTGGAGAATATGTAAGTGCAACTAATAAAAAGAATATGTATCATGAGGTAAAAGTTAAATTCTGGGCTTATAATCAGTTAATAACAAAAAATAAATTGAATAACTAGCCGTAGCTGTGTTGTTTTTTAGGATTCATGCAACACAGCTGGTTTTAAAATCTATTTATAAAAGAGAATCAAAACTAATTTAAGGCAAATATTAAAAAGAGATTTATCTTTTATTATTTATGAAAGAAAAGTCTGAGGTTGTTTTCATATGACAATGTGTTTACAATTTCAATCAAGGTGTAGGAAGAAATTGCCCCTCAGTGCAGAGTGGAAAATGCAATTTCGTCGAGGTGTTTGGAAATCGCCCCTCAGTGCAGAGTGGAAAATCGAAAAAAACCTGGAGGTTGTTTTCAATGCCTTATGATATAATAGTTGGGAGAAATACTTCTGACAAAAAAGATTTTGAAAACAGAGGGCTCTCTTATATTGGAAAAGGATATGTAAAAATGGGGCAATATACCTCTTTAAGCAATAAGATATTTATGGATATAGTGAGAAGTCATGTGGTTTTAGTGAGCGGAAAACGCGGTTCGGGAAAATGTCTTCACGAAGATACTTTAATAACATTGGGAGATGGCTCTCAAATGCCTATAAAAGAATTGGAGAAAAATAGGGAATATGTATTCTCTTTAAATAATAATTTAAAAATTGAAAAAACTGAAAAATCCGAGTTTTTTTCAAGAGAAGTAAATAGATTATTAAAAATAAGATTAAGAAGTGGAAAAGAAATTAAACTTACTCCAGAACATCCTCTTTTAACAATTAAAGGATGGAAACCTGTTCAAGAATTAACAATCGGTAGTAGAATTGCCACTCCAAAAATTATTCCTGCATTTGGAGATAAAGAAATGTCAGAACATGAAATAAAACTTCTTTCATACCTGATTGCTGAAGGACATACCAAAAAAATTGTCCTTTTTTCAAATTCGGATAATAAGATAGTTGAAGATTTCAAAGAATCTCTAAAAAAATTTGATAACTCTTTAGAATTAATAAAAGAAAAAGAAAATCATTATAGAATCTCTTTTCCTAAGTGGATTAACAAAGTTTTAAATCATAATAAAGAAAGAAATGAAAAAGGACAATTCCTTAAAGGGAATAAAAATTCTTATGAAAAAAGAAGCATAAGAAAGTTAATAGAAAGAGAAGAGATATTTGGATTACTTTCTACTCAAAAATTCTTATCTAAAAATATAATGCGATTAAGAAAAAATAATTTATCCTTATTTTTAAACAGATTATTTAGCTGTGACGGGAGCATATACAAAAAGAAATCAAATACAGGATATACCTGGCAAATCTCATATTCTTCTTCCTCAGAAAAGATGATAAAACAAATTCAGAGTTTATTATTAAGATTTGAAATATTATCAAGATTAAGGAATAAAGTAATGAGATACAATAATAAAGAATTCAAAGCTTATGAGCTAATATTAAATGCAGAAAATGTCTTAAAGTTTATAGAAGAAATTGGGTTTTTTGGAGAAAAAGAAAAAAGAATAGAAGAAGCAAAACAGCACATAAATTCAGTTAAAAGAAACTCAAATGTGGATACCATACCAAAAGAAATTTGGAAAATGCATGGTCCATTAGAATGGTCAAAGATAGGAGAAAAATTTGGATATAAATATCCAAAAGCAATGAGAGAGAGGATGAATTATTCTCCAACAAGACAGGTATTAATGCAGGTTTCACAAATAGCAGATAATAACCCCTTGCAATTACTTGCAACCTCAGATATTTTCTGGGATGAGATAATTTCAATGGAGATTTTAGAGGGAAATTTCAAGGTGTATGATATTTGTGTTCCTAAAAAGCACAATTTCATAGCCAATGATATAATAGTTCATAATTCCTATACATTGGGAGTTATTGCAGAAGAGCTTTCAAATCTTCCAAAAGAAGTTTCCCAGAATATTGCCTCTCTTATTTTTGATACAATGGGTATTTACTGGACAATGAAGTTTCCAAATGAAAAAGACAAGGAATTGCTGCAAGAATGGGATTTAAAACCAAAAAGCCTGAAAACAAAGATATTTGTTCCATTCGGGCATTATGACAAATATGTTCAAAAAGGAATTCCAATTGACGAGAGATTTGCATTAGATATTGCAGAAATGACTGCTGAAGACTGGGTTTTGACTTTTGGCTTGGATATAATAAATCCTGTTTCTGTTTTAATAGAAAGGGTGATTACAAAAATAAAAGAAAGAAAAAATTATGAAATAGAAGACATATTAAATGAAATTGAAAAAGACAATAAAACTGACAGGGAAATAAAAAATGCTGCAGCAGGTTTGTTTGAAGCAGCAGATACCTGGGGAATTTTTTCAAAAAAAGGAATAGAACCAACAAGAATAGCAAATCTGATAACAGCAGAAACAACAACTGTCCTTGATTTAAGTGTATATAATTCAGTTGGAAGTTTTAATGTAAGAGCTCTTGTAATAAGTCTTGTTTCAAGAAAATTATTCAATCAAAGAATGGATTCAAGAAAAAAAGAAGAAATAGAATCTATTTCAAAAGGGCTTAGTTTTTCCGCATTTTCAGAAAAAAAAGAAACTCCTCTTGTATGGATTTTTATTGATGAAGCCCATGAATTCCTTCCCCTTGAAGGGAAAACAATTGCAACAGATGCATTAATACAATTATTAAGGGAAGGGAGACAGCCTGGAATATCTCTTGTTCTTGCAACACAGCAGCCAGGACAGATTCATAAAGATGTTATGACTCAGTCAGACTTGGTAATCTCTCACAGAGTTACTTCTGCTCCTGATTTAGAGGCTCTTAACAGAATAATGCAGAGTTATTTGCTTGAAAGCATAAAACAATACATGGAAGACCTTCCTTCATTAAGGGGTTCTGCAATAGTCCTTGATGATAATTCAGAAAGAATCTATCCAGTAAAAATTCGTCCAAGATTTACCTGGCATGGTGGAGAAGCTCCAACTTCAATAAAGCCAGAGAAAAGATTATAAATATCTTATTTGAAAGAAATTACATGGCAATTTATGGAACATCAGAACAATGTGAAGAATATCCTGATTTTTATGAACCTCTTCCAAAAGAATATATAATTGAATTATTTAACAAAATAATTGATCTCTTAAATAAAAAAAATCCCCTTGAGAACAAAGTTTCTTTAAATTAATTCAAAACTTCAAAATCCACCCTTAATCTGATTTTATAAGGAGCTGTTTCTCCTGCAGACTTGAATTTCAAAATCTTTATTTTCTTTTTGAATTTCTTTGCCTGGACTTTTATTTTATCCAAAATCAATCCGATTTCATCCATTTTACAAAAATCATAATAATATACTCTTGTTCCCCTTTTGCTTAACATAAATGCCTGCTCTAAAAAACTCTCTTTTAATTGTGGCCTTGGCATGACAATAACATCCATTTTTTTCTTTTCCCCTGCAAGTTTTTTTGCAACTTTTTTAATATCTCCATTAACCATTTCTACTTTGTTTTTAACATGATTCAGTTCAACATTTAATCTGGAATATTTGTTTGCTTCTCTGTTTATTTCATTTGAATAAACTTTCTTTGCAGAAGAGTTTTTTGCAATAACAATTGAAAAAGGAGCAATTCCTGCAAACATAACAAGAACTTCTGAGTCCTTTTTTATTAAAGAAGCTATTTCCCTTCTTTCATTGCTTAATCTTGGAGAAAAATAGGTTGTATCTATATTAAACCTAAAAACGCAATTATTCTCATGATATATCACTTCTTTATTTTTCTCTCCTGCAAGATGCCTTGTCTGCATTTTTCTTAATCTTCCTGAAAACTTCCTTGATTTTTCAAGAACAGTCTTGATAGTTTTGTTTTTCTTAAGAATCTCTCCTGCAAATTTTATTTTATCTGATTTTTTGGTTTTATCAGGAAAATTAACAACAGCTATGCTTCCAAGAATATTAAATGACCTTTTTTTCATTTTAAAATTTCTCCAATTACTTCTAAAAATTCCTCACAATTTAAAATAGAATTTTCAACTTGCTCTTTGGAAATGTCTTCTTCAAAACCATAAAGTATTTTATGCCTTTCTTCCCTTAAAAAATTTAAAGAATTTAATAATTCTAAAGGAATTTTATGAGAAAATCTTTCCCTTAAATAAACATAAACCCCATAATGGCTTTTTTCCTGAATCCCTTCATAATATAATAATGCTCTTGCAGAATGAAACATAGAGGTATATGCAGATAACAAAGAATCTCCATAGAAGCCAGATTCAAATAATCTTTTTGCATTTTCAGGTTTTGATTTTGATATCTTTAAACTAGATTTAACTTTCTCAAAATCCATTGGAATTTTCTTTAAAAGCCTCTTCTCAAATAAATTTTCTATTTTATCCATTCTATTAAATAATCTTTTCTCCTATTAAATTTATTCCGTTTGAAATTACATCTTGATAAAATGCTTTATTATTCATTTTTGTTTTACTCCATTGCTCTAAATCAAAAACATGGAGATTAATCTCTCTCCCCAGTTTTTTTTCAAATTCATAAAGATCATATTTCTTTTTATTACCTATGCACACCATATCCAAATCGCTTTCTGTATCATCCACCCCTTTTGCTATACTTCCAAACAATACTACATTAGAATATCTTTCCTTTAAAAAGTTCAATAAATTAGAATCCTGGATTTTTTTAAGAGAATAAGTGATTTTTATATTTCTAAAAACAATGGAATCTAAATTTGCTCTGAAATATCTTAAATTTGCTTTTTTTTGTTCCTTTATCAAACCCTCTCTTAAAAACAAATTAAGAAACCGCTGGATGCTATTAAGACTCATATTTAATTTTCTTGAAAACCCTCTTAGATGAATCTCATCGTTAGGATTATTAATAAAATACTCTAAAGCATCCAAAATAAGAAGATTGTATCTATCTTTCATACAATTGTATTATATTTTGATATATTTAAACTTTACTTTTTTAATTTAGAATATATAAAAACTCCAACACCTGCAACCAGCAAAATTATTGATAAAAGACTGGAACTCTTCTCTGTGATTGTTCCTATTGCATTTCCTGTAAAAGATGGAGAAATAAAAAACAAGGAGCAAAATAAAAGAAGGAGAGACACCCCATATCCCCAATTAAATCTCTTTTTTTTAGCCATATTTTAAATAGGATTCCCAATTTTATAAAGCTTTCTGACATGTAAAGTAAACCTTTTAACTTAATATCTTTACATTCTTATCTCAGAAAGATATTATCACCTCTTTTTGAAGAATTAATCATAAGTTTAGCAATAGTTGAACAATACATTGGGGTTTTATTGGTTAATTACTAGATTACATAATAAATCCCTATTGAATAATTTCAGAATAGCCCAATCAAGAATGAATATATTAAATTATAGATTAGTTTAACAAACAGGATAAATTTATAAGCCAATATTTCCTTTAAATTAAATGGGGATGATAAGAGACTTATTAGGAAACATTGATCCAAATACAATGGTTCTTGGTCTTTTGTTTATAATTTTGCTTGTATTAATTAATTTTTCATTAATGAAATTCTTTAAAAAAGAAAAGACAACACCTACAATCATTTCTCTTTGTGTTTCTCTCCTGGCTGTTTATGGAATAAGCAGGACAAATTTTGATTTAACAGGACTTATTTATGGAATAGGAATTTCAGAAGAAACTCTTTACTTAATTGTTCCATTATTAATTTTAATATTTCTTGCTCTTTTATTCTGGAAAGTTGGATTATCAAGAACATTTATTTGTCTTGGAATTATCCTGATTATACTAAGTTTTACCCCCCTTATTTATGAAAAATCAACTGTTCTTATTATCGGAGGAATATTAGTTGTATTGGGAAGTCTTATTTGGTTATTCAAAAATAGAAGAAATAAAAAAAAAGGCATTTTAAATTCTCCAGGGGAAAATAATTCTCCACGAACAAGAAATCCTTCAAATAATCAAGATTTTCAACGACAAGAAAGAAGGAAACAAGAAGAAGAAAATAGAAGAAAAGAAGAGGAAAAAAGACAAGAATCTCAAAGAGCTCAAGAACAAGAAAACAAAAAGCAAAAAGGACTTGATTTCTTAGCCAATGCAGCAAGGAGATTCAAAAGATGGGCTATTGATACTGGAAATCCAAGATTCAATGGAAGCTGGGCAATGTTCATAAACTGGCTTGGAAAAGGCGGTTATGGAAGAACTGAAAGAGAAATATGTGAAAGACTTGGAATAACCAGGCATGATTTTGTAAGGATATTTAACAAGTATGGAAAACCTTGATAAAAATTAATATTTCTCAATCTCGTTTCTATTTACACTTGTATATTCTCTCAAAGCTTTCAAAGAATTTAAAGAATTACCATTATAATTTGTAACATCTATAATCTGATTTCCTGAAAAACCAAGTAATTGAGTTTGATAAACTAATTCCCTATTTAAATTATAAAGAAATAAATCATCTGACTGATTTTTATCAAAAAGGGTTTTATAAGTCTTAAAAGAACTTTGAATGTCTTTTATTTTATTCTTAAATACATTTATTTTTTCTTTATTTTTTAATATTTGGCTTTTCAACTTTTTTGATTTTTTAATATTTGATAAAACCCTCCAAGAAAAGAAATTTAATTTTCTTTTTGTATCTTTATAATTAAAATTTTCCTCTTCATATTTATTAATCAAAGAATCTACCTTAATCCAAGAATAACATAAATTGCTAAAACCTGAATTTAGATTGCTAAAATAATCTTTTAAATCTGATTTATGATCTTTTAACTCATCTGAAAAATAATTTACTTGCTTTTTTTGAGATTCCAAAACATTCTCAAGATTGCTATCTCTCCTGAAAACAAAAAAATCACCAATAGAGTACCTTATTTTATCTAAAAGAGAACCATTTCTTTTTCTATCCTCTATTTTAACTCTTTTATCAATATACCTCTTTCTATCCTTAATAGCATCAAGATTTGAATTCAACTCAGAATAATCTACCTCTCTTTTTTTAAATTCTATTCCTTTTTCAAATTTTTTAAACCCATTTGTATTTAAAAGATATTTATCAATACCATCATTAAAAACTTCTAAATCAGAATACCCATTATCTAAAAAGTATTTCTTTAACCCATTGATTGATTCATTTACCATACTAAATCTCAGAAATAATTGTTTATAAACCTTTCTATTTTGTTACTATTAAACAAAGGTGACAATCAGAACCACTTATCTAATCCTTTCTGTTTTGATTTCTCCTTAAATTCCTTAAGCCTGTCAATCTGCTTTTTGACTCTTTCCCCGGAAAAATCATGCCTTTGAATCAGGATTTCCTTTATTTTCTCCTCGTCCATATTTTCAGGTTGAATTTCAAAATCCTTTACATCGGGCTTATGAAACAGGGAAAAAATATCTTTCCAGTCAAACTTATCTTCTTCTGGAAGGCTCATTATCTGTTCTTCCAGACTTTCAAATATCAGAACAGGTTGCTTGTATCTTCTTACAATTTCCAGTGCCTTTTTCTGCCCTATTCTTGGAATTCCTTTTGGATTATAATCTGTTCCCACTAAAATTCCAAGGCAAATAAGCTGATCAAGATTTATCTCAAGATAATTGAGAACCTTTTCAAGTTCAATAATCTCTGGTCTAATTTCAATATAACCGCTGTAAGTTTTTCTTTTCCTTGAAATTGTCAGGTTTCTTATTAATTTTGGTGCTCCAAAAAGAATACTGTCATAATCCTGGCTTACAGAAGCATAAATATCGTTTTTTATCCTGGAAAGATATGCTGCTTCTGCTTCTCCTTCAGAAGGTGCCTGAATAACCGAAATTCCCATTGCCCTTAAAAGTTCTTTGCTTTCTCTAATCATCTCATCATCCAGTCTCAATAACTGAGAACTATATTTTTTCATTCCCATAATATCCTCTTCATCTTTTGCAGTTTCATATCTCCCCTCAGCAACTTCCCTTGATTCCTGCCTTTTTTTGTGTGTTTTTGCCTTAAGACTTGGAGCCATTCCATCAAAAACATAAATAAGCTTAATCCCCTCGCTCAAAAGATTAATATTTCTGTAGAAAATTCCAGATAAATGACTTGTGACTCTCTTGTTATTATCCATTAAAGGAGTTCCGTCTGGCTGTCTTATAGTGGACAAAAACTGGTATAAGGCATTAAAAGCATCTACACAAACAGTTTTTCCTCTTAAGTCATCTATTTCAATTTCCTTTTTAGGAATTATATCGCGTATATTAAGTCCCATTATTGTTATTATTGCACATATTTTACTCTAAATTAAGAGTAAAAGAAATATAAATAATTATCTAATGTTTTAATTTATTCAAAGCAGAATAATAAATATCTTTAAATACAGAACCAATCTTCTCATCAGAACATTGAAAAATCAATTCTCCCTTTTGATTATCTTTTCGCTTTTGTCCTGCTTTATTTAATCTAATATATCCTTTAAATTCCCTTATTAGTTTCTCTTTTATATCTCTTCCAGAAAAAACATTGTCGGGGTCTAGATTCATGCTCTCAACTTCTTTAATAAATTTAAGTTTTTCTTCAAGTTCATTTTCTTTTTCACGTAATTCTATTTCTTGCTCATTCATTAAATTATCAGCCAGATAATGCCCATAGGCTCCTCCGGCTATACCTGAAATATCTCTTTCAGGATCATAATCCTCGCAAGCCTTTTTAAGATGTTTAACCATAATGTAACTACTATCTAGTGTTATATAAATCTTTTGTTTGTAAAATTTCTCAAACTTTAAATAATATAATTCCATATTAAAATAATGAAAACAAATTTCATTCCCCTAGATTATCAGACCTTTGATTATCAAGGGAGAAATTATGCAAAGATAATAGGCAGAGACGAAAAAGATAAAAGAATCTGTGTTATTGATTCTTGTCCGGTTTATCTATGGGCAATTTTAAAAGAAAATATTCCGCAAAGCAAAATAAACAATCTTATTAAACAAATAGAAAAAATAAAATTAGACACAAAAGGAAGGCATACTAAAGTGGAAAAAGTTGAAATCCATAATAAAAACTTTCTGGATAAACCCGTAAAAGTGCTTAAAATTTTTGCAACAAATTACAAGGATTTGCATGATATTGCAGATAAGATTGTTTTCCCTGAAATTGAAAAGAGAAGAGGATATGACATTGGATTTATCACACATTACATAATTGAGAAAAAAATGCATCCTTTAAACTGGTATGAAATTGAAGGGGAACTTCTCAATAACTCAATGGAATTTGGAGGAATAGATTCTGCAGTTGATGCTGATTTTTGCATGAAACTAAAGAATATCAAAAAAATAGAAGATAAAAAATTTTCTCCAAAAATACTGGCATACGATATTGAAACAGATGAATTGCAGATTGGAAAAGGAGAAATTCTTATGGTCTCTCTTGTGTCAGACCAAATTAAAAAAGTAATTACCTGGAAAAAACTTTCAGATGAAAAAGAAAAGCCGGATTATGTGGAATATGTAAAAGATGAAGGAGAACTCCTTGAAAGATTTACAAAAGAGGTCAGAAAAATCTCTCCTGATTTTTTGGTTGGGTATTTTTCCGATGAATTTGACCTCCCTTATCTAAAGGCGAGAGCAGAAAAATTCCATATAAAATTAAATCTTGGACTTGATGACAGCCAGCCAAAGTTCTCAAGAGGAATAAACTTGACCTCAAGAATAAACGGAATTATCCATATTGATATCTTAAAATTTATAAGAACAGCTTATGCACAATATATGAAATCAGAAACTCTTTCATTAAATGAAGTTGCAAAAGAGTTTTTAGGGGATACCAAAAAGAATTTTAAAATAAAACACTCTTCTCAGCTTAATGAAAATAACTGGAAAGAATATTATGAATATAACCTTCATGATTCTTTTTTAACTTTTCAATTACTTGAAAAATTCTGGCCTGATCTTAAAGAATTCGTAAAAGTAACGCAGGAACCAATTTTCGAATTATCAAGGGCAGGACTTTCAAGATATGTGGAATCCTATATTCTGCACAATTTGGAAAGATTTAATGAAATTCCTGAAAAAAGACCATATAATCCTGAAATGTCTGATAGAAGAAATGTAAAAAGTGTTGAGGGTGCATTTGTATTGGAACCCAAACCAGGATTATATGAAAATGTGGTGATGTTTGATTTTACTTCAATGCATACTAGCATAATAATTTCCAAAAACATTTCAAAAGGAACTCTTCTTGAAAAAAAGGAAAAAGAATCCTATGAATCTCCTGAATTAGATTTTCAGGGGAAAAAAACAAGATTTTATTTCTCAAAAAAACCAGGATTTATACCTGAATTATTAAAGGAGATATTTGAAAAAAGAAAACATTTCAAGGAGGAATACAAAAAAAATCCAAATATAATAACAAAAGCAAGAAACAATGCATTCAAGGTTCTTTCAGCATCTGTCCACGGATATATTGGATTCTTTGGGGCAAGATATTATTCCCTTGAGTCCTCAGCTTCTATTCTTGCATTTGTAAGAAAATTCAATAAAGAAACAATAGCTAAAGTGGAAAAAGAAGGCTATAATGTCATCTTCTCAGATACAGACAGTGTGGGTTTTTTAAGAGGAAAAAAAACAGAAGAGCAGATTAAAGCATTTCTTAAAAAACTAAATTCAGAACTTCCGGGAGTTATGGAGCTTGAATTAGAAGGATTTTTCAAAAGGGGGCTGTGGGTTACAAAGAGAACAGGAATTACTGGTGCAAAAAAGAAATATGCCCTGATTGATGAAAAAGGAGATCTAAAAATAAGGGGATTTGAAACAGTAAGAAGAGACTGGTGCAATTTAGCAAGAGAAACTCAGGATAATGTTATCAGATTGATTTTAAAAGAGGGAAATGAAAAAAAAGCATTGGAATATGTCAAGGAGATTGTAAAAAAAATAAAAAGCAGAAATATCCCAAAAGAGGAATTAATCATCAGAACTCAGCTTAAAAAATCCCTTTCAGAATACAAGGCAATCTCGCCTCATGTAATCGCTGCCAGAAAAATGAAAGAAAAAGGAATTCCATTGAGTGAGGGGAATTTAATTGAATATTACATTGCTGAAACAAAAGGAAAAGAATCCAAGCTTGTAAGGGAAAAAGTCAAGCTTCCAACTGAAGAAGGAGAGTATAATATAGAATACTATCTTGAAAGACAAATTCTTCCTGCAGTTGAGAATATTTTCCAGATTTTTAATATAGATTTTGAGGAGATTTTCAGGGAGAAAAAGCAGACAAAATTAAATGATTTCTGAAATTAAAAGATAAAGAAAAATAATTAAACTGATTCTTCTCTGATATTAAATGAAATCTCTTAAGATAATATGGATTGCATTAGGAATATTAATTTTAATCTGGAATATATTTTGGTTTGTAAAAGTTAAGATATTGGATGATTATGGAATGGTAAGGGATGTAATAAGATATAATATAGGAATCTTTCTATTAATACTATATATCCTAGTTAACATCATACTGGCTTTAATTAAAAAATTCAAAAAACACAAATCTTTAAAATAAGCCCAAAATAAGTAATAACAATGAACACTCAAGAAAAATATAAATTCATCTATGAAATATTTAAATCAAGAGAAATAAAAAAAGAAAGGGAATTGGAAAGAATGATAAATGAATTTAAAACAGCAACTCAAAATAAAGAAATTATATTATATATAGGAAAATAGAATCAGGCATTAATTTTCTTCTTTTGCATAATTATCTCATCAAAAACTCCAACTAGCTTTTTAACAAAACTGTTTTTAGTATTTAATTTAAATAATTTTGCATTTCCAATTTCTCGTGTCGGAATTATAGTTCCTGTTTTTAATAAATCATTGAATATCCTAAATAAAGTTGTTCTTCCAATCTCAGCACCCTCTGCTATATCTGATATGCTATAATCTAATTCTCTCCCCTCTATTAAAAACTCTAAAACTCTTATTTTAGGTGTGTCACCTAAAGCATGTCTAAATAAAGTTTCCATATCAAAATTAAATAAATTAACTATTTAAATGTTCCTATATTGGAACATTAGTGTTCCAGACAAATTTGAATAACTTTTAATATATCAATAAGCTAAATAATTCATGGATTTGCAGATTGCAATAATGAAGAGAATCTTAAGGAAATTAATCAACTTAAATATTTGGGGTGGGCGTCATACTGAAATAAAAAATCTTCAGAAATGCCTGCCAGACCATTTAAGAGGAACAAAAGAACATAAAAAAGCAATAAAAGAGTTAATAAATCAGGGTTTTCTAAATTTTAAGCAATCAACAGGAGAGATTCATGCTGGATTAAACAGCCACAAACAAAAAGAAATTTTTGAATTTTTGGAAAAGGAATAAAAAATGGACATTAAAAAGATAATTCTTGCAGGTAAAATTGCCTCGGAAATAAAAACCTGGATTAAACCACAAATAAAAAAAGGAACTTCTTTATTGGAAATTGCAGAAAAAATAGAAACAAAGATAATTGAAATGAAAGGAAAGCCGGCTTTTCCTACAAATCTCTCAATAAATGAGATTGCAGCCCATTATACTCCTTCTTATGATGATAAAACAACAGCACATGGACTATTGAAAGTGGATTTTGGAGTAAGCATAGATGGATGGATTTCAGATACTGCTTTCTCAGTTGATTTGGAAAATTCAGAAAAAAATAAAAAACTCATTGAAGCCTCTCAAAAAGCACTTGAAGAAGCAGAAAAAACAATTAAAGAAGGAATTACTACTAGTGAAATAGGAGAAGTAATTCAAAAGACAATAGAATACCAGGGATTCTCCCCTATAATTAATTTATCAGGGCATCAAATAAAACAATATGATTTGCATGCAGGAATTACAATTCCAAATATAAATGATAAAGGAAACACCATAATCTCTCCTGGATTATATGCAATTGAACCATTTGCAACAGATGGAAATGGAAAGGTAAATGACGGAAAACCTTCTGAAATATACTCTTTAATAGAATACAAGAACATAAGAAACCCTATTGCAAAAGAAATACAAGAATATATTCTGGAAGAATACCAACAGCTTCCTTTTTGCTCAAGATGGTTGATTAAGAAATTTGGAACAAGAGCAATGATTGGATTATCACAATTAGAGCAAAATGGAAACCTTCATCAATATAGCCAATTAATTGAATCAGGAAAAGGAATTGTTGCACAGTCTGAAAATACGATCCTAATAGATGAAAAAGGAAACAAAACAATTACAACAAAATAAATTACAGACTCAATTTCAAATTTTTAAGTTTTAATTCAGAATCAACAATGTCTGCATCTATTCTTTTAATTTCAAGTTCACCTAACAATATTTCTCTATCCAAGAATATTTTATCCAGATCTAAACCTATTTTTTCATTTTGAGGCAAAGGAGAAAAAGCATTGACTAATTTTGCATCCACTGTTTCTCTTAGTTTATATAGTCCAGCTAGATTATCTAATAAACTGTCAAGATCTTTATTTCCTTTTTCTATGATGCCCCTGTATATTACTATATCTTTGCTCATAAAAAAATTAATAAAGAATCAATTTATAAATATTATTACAAAAAAATCATCTAATTAATTTCATCTTCTTCTCAATAAGATTATTAACTCTTATATATTTCTCATGGGGAAGGGCCCTATAAAATGCATAGACAGTATCAAACTTCCTTTTTTCAAGATCCTCGATGAAAGTTCCTTTTCTAACCAACCTATTTATAATTTCATAAGTAAATTTAACTAAATCTTTTCTTAAAGGTTCTTCACAATTATTTTCCTGCCATAAATTGAGAAAAAAAGGAAACATAACACTTTCACATTCTGTATTTTCATCACAAAATCTGTAGATTTCCCTTACAAATGTAATATATTCTTTTTGCATAATTAAGAAATCTTCCTATGTTTTTAATAATTATCATTATTCAGAATATACTCCTCATAGTTCATCAAGACTATAAACCACTTTAAAGGAATTATCTCTTACCCCACATGCATTAAGAAGTCTATCTATTTTAGAATATTCATTAATTATCAAAACAGGTTTTTCATAAGATTTGCTCCTATTCATACCAGAAAAAGCAAGAAGTGCAATTACTCCATCAAGATCCATCTCTTCCATATTACTCAAGTTAATGCAGTTGGATTTTTCTTTTAGATAATCTTCAAACAAGATTGCAAATTCTCCTCTTATTTTTCCTGTAATAAACTGATCAAGAGAATTTTTATTATCCTTTAAATTTAAATTAATAAGATTATAAATTCCTTTTTTTCCTTTGTATTCTTCAACTTCAATATATTTTAATTCATTTAATGCCATTCTAAACTTGTGATATAAAGGTTTATATTAATTAATCTTACTCAAAATATGTTTATCCAAGATAACTATTTGAATCAGGAATTGCAGATTTGGCTGACTTAAAAAAAGCATCTTCTATTTTTCTGTAAGAATCAATTGTTGACTTTGTTATGCTTGGTTTTACTTTTTTTAATGCACTCACAAAATGTTTTTTTAAAACAAATTTTGACTCAAGTGATTCTCTCAGGGCAAGCATTGCTGATTCTCTTGCTAAAGACTCTATATCTGCTCCAGTATATCCTTCTGTTTCTTCTGATAATTCTTTTATGAAATCTTCTCTTTCCTTTGAAGTAAAAGCCTTTTTCCCGTCTCCTAAAGGAATCTTTGCTGTATGAATTTTAATTACATTTATTCTTCCTTTTAAATCAGGAGCATTAACTAAAAGTATTTTATCAAATCTCCCTGGTCTTAATAATGCAGGGTCAAGCATATCTGGACGATTAGTTGCACCTATTACCAGGATATCCTTTAAATCCTCAAGACCATCCATCTCAGCAAGCATTTGATTTAAAACTCTTTCAGTAACTTTTGTTCCTGTTTCCATTCCTCTTTTTCCTGCTAAAGAATCTATTTCATCAAAAAATATAATACATGGGGCAACTTGTCTTGCTCTTTCAAAGACTTTTCTCATTCCTTCTTCTGATTTTCCAACCCACATGCTCAATAAAGAGGGGCCTTTGACTTGTATAAAATTAGCTTCTGATTCTTTTGCAACTGCTTTTGCCAAAAGAGTCTTTCCTGTTCCAGGAGGGCCATAAAGAAGTATTCCCCTTGAAGGCCTTATTCCTAATCTCTTGTAGCTGTCAGGATATTTTATTGGCCATTCAACAGCTTCTTTTAATTCTTGCTTAACTTCATCTAATCCCCCAACATCCTCCCAATTTACATTAGGAGTTTCAACTAAAACCTCTCTCATTGCAGAAGGTCTCACAACTTTCAGAGCATCCATAAAATCTTCGTGATTAATTATTAATTTTTCCAAAACTTCCTGTGGAATTTGTTCTTCTCCATCTAATTTCATCTGAGGAAGATATTTTCTTAATACATTCATAGCAGCTTCTTTTGCTAATGCTTCTAAATCTGCACCCACAAATCCGTGAGTAACTGAAGCAAGATCTTCTAATTTAACATTTTTTAAAGGCATTCCTCTTGTATGAATTTTCAAAATCTGCAGTCTTCCTTCTTTGCTTGGAACACCCACTTCAATTTCCCTGTCAAATCTTCCAGGACGTCTTAATGCGGGATCAAGTGCATTAACTCTGTTTGTTGCGCCAATAACAATAACTTTCCCACGTGATTTCAATCCGTCCATTAAAGTTAAAAGTTGTGAAACAACTCTTCTTTCAACCTCTCCCTGAACATCTTCTCTCTTAGGAGCAATTGCATCAATTTCATCTATAAAAATAATTGTAGGGGCTGTTTTTTCTGCTTCTTCAAAAATGTCCCTTATCTTCTTTTCAGATTCTCCGTAAAATTTAGACATAATCTCAGGGCCATTTAATAAAATAAAATTAGCTTCTGATTCATTTGCAACTGCTTTTGCCAAAAGAGTCTTTCCTGTTCCAGGAGGGCCGTGCAATAAAACTCCTTTTGGAGGCTCTATTCCTAATCTCTGGAAAATTTCAGGCCTTTTCATTGGAATCTCAACCATTTCCCTTATTTTTTTTATTTCATCATTTAATCCTCCAATATCTTCATAATTAATTTCAGGAATGTTTTCTTCACTCACATCAACTGCTTTTGAATTAAGAGAAACTTCTGTATTTTCAGTTATTCTTACAGGAATATTTGGAGTTGCATTTACAACTAAAAATTTAATCTGGGATATTCTTCCTCCTAAATTACCAAGGCCCATTCCTCCAAAAAGCTCATTTAAATTTCCAAAAATATCATCCAAATCCCCAAATTCCTCTGACATCAAATCTCTTCTTCTCTGAACTCCCCCCAAAACAACAATATCTCCCTTAACAACTGTTCTTCCAAGCAATCCATTTCTAAGACTTTGGGGGTCTCCCTGAACCATTATGCCTTTTTGAGCAGGAGCAATAATAATTTTTTTTGCTTCTTTTACTTCTGCTTTTGAAATTGTAACTAATTCTCCAATTCCTGTTTTTGCATTTCTTCTTAAAATACCATCAATTCTTATAATTCCCTCTCCAACATCAGCAGGATAGGATCTATCCACCATTGCAACAGTCTCTCTGTTTCCCTTGATTAAAATAATGTCTCCTCTTCTCAAATCCAGGTCCCTCATTAAATTTGCATCTATTCTTGCAATTCCTTTATATGCATCGTCCTGCAGTGCTTCAACAACTTTTAACTGGATTGTCTTTTTTGTCATTTTATTTTTCTGCCATTGTATGTTCTTTTTTAAAGAACCCCATTTTTTGCCATTTTATCTTTTTCCTTTTAATTCATCAAAATTTAAACTTAATCTTCCAAAATCCTCAAAGCACAATCTGACCATCTCATCCATTATTTTTCTTTGCTCATTCATAAAAGAAACTATTTCTTTTGGAATTGAAACAGTATAACTATTTCCGACCAATCTCATCTTAACATGAAATTCCTTATTCTTCAGATTTATGAATCTGTTATATTCATCTGCATCATGGGGATGAATTATCTTTTCCTCGCATTTTGGACAAACCACTGCCCTGAATATAAATCCGTTTTTTGTAATATTTGCCTTTTGCATTTTAGAGTTGCATTTTCTGCATAAGATTGTGTTTTCAAAGATATCTGCCATTTTGTTTTGTTTTTATTTTCTTTCCTGTGATTATTAAGCCGAGCAAATTTATTGCACGGCTTGGGTTGAAAAGAGGTTATTAAGCATATTAGTATATACTTAATGTATACACCATTAATAGCTACTATTTAAATATTTCGATGAATAAAAAAAGACTAAAAATTTATTAAAACTTCTATCATTTCCAGTTCGTCCTCAAGTATTTTTTTCAGAACAAATGCTTTTCCAAGGGAAAAGACATGTTTCTTATCATAAGGAAGATAATCTTCTTTTCCTGTTAAATTCCTGTAGCAATCCCATAATTCTTTATAACTTGCAAGAAAGTATTTTTTTCTTGGATAAAAAAAATTTTCTTCTTTTGCTAAGAGAAGTTTGCATTCAGCATACAAATCTTCAGCATTATAGGCTTCTTTTATTAGATTATGTAAGACCACTTCATTAACTCTCCCTTTTCTGATAAGGGTTTTTGTAGAGCTTGGTAATTGAACATGTGCTGGAATAAATAAACCCATAACTTCTAAATTAAAATTTCTTATTTAAACACCTATATTCTCCAAAATATATAATAAAACATTTTAAAAACATGGCAATTCTTTTTTAATTAATGGATATAAAAGATCTGAAAAAAGCGGGTGTAAATAAAGCAGAGAATATTGACATAAAAGAAATAGATATTAAGGAAAAAGGCAAAAAGATAAAATATGAAGAAATAAAAATAAAAAGAGAAGAAGAGCCTAAAAAAAATAAATTCAGAAAATTTTGGAAGAAATTCTGGTGGATAGTCTGGAAAGATGATTCTTTCAGGGGATGGATAGTTTCTTTATTGTTTATCTTTATAATGATTAAGTTTATTTTCTTTCCTTTATTAAATCTGGCAACAGGAACTTCTCTGCCATTGGCAATTGTTGAATCCTGCAGTATGTATCATCAGGGGGATTTATTTGGAAACTTTAATAATTGGTGGGAGAGGCATGATTCAAAATATTTTCCATTAAAAATAGACAAAACAGAATTTTCAGATTTTGTATTCAAAAAAGGTTTCAATAAAGGGGACATTCTGTTTATAATAAGGGCAAGGCCGGAAAAGCTTGAGATTGGGGATGTGATTATCTTTAATGCAGAACAAAAAAATCCAGTTATACACAGAATAATAAATATAAAACAGGAAAATAATACTTATGTTTTTTCAACTATTGGCGATAATAATAATGGGCAATTGAGTGTTGAAAAAGAAATAAATGAGAACCAGTTAGTTGGAAAAGCGGTTTTAAGAATTGCTCCTGCAATTGGATGGGGCAAATTAGTCTTCTATGAACATTCAAAATCCTCTAATGAAAGAGGATTTTGCAGGGAGCAATAACAAAAGCTTTATAAACAAAACAACATTAAACAAAAATAAAAAAGAAATATAAAATGGATTTTTGTCCAAAGTGCGGAGCTGTTCTGATTCAAAAAAGGAAAAACTATGGTTGCCCTAGATGCGATTATTCTACAAAAGACAAAGTGAGAATAAAAACTTCTGAAAAAATGGAGGAGTTATCCAAAATTCCTGTTATTAAAAAAGAAATCAGTGTTTATCCAAAAATCGGAATGAAATGCAAAAAATGCGGAAATAATGAAGCATATTTTTGGGCTGTTCAAATGAGAGCGGCAGATGAAGCAGAAGTTAAATTCTTTAAATGCACCAAGTGCGAATACACACATAAGGAATATAGATAAAGTTTTAAAACAATTTAATTCTAATTAAAATATAAAATATGGCTCCGTAGCTCAGTTTGGTTAGAGCACTGGACTCTTATGACATGAATGAAAATTCATGAAAGTCCTGAAAAGACTTTGTTTTCGAAGAAATCCAGGGGTCGAGGGTTCAAATCCCTTCGGGGCCATTTACTTAAAATGCCTTTAAATTTTTGCAATAAATGTGGCAGAACTATAAGAAGCGAAAAGATAAATAAGGATAAATCCTATTTCTTCTGTGATAACTGCCAGAAATTTAGATTAATAAAAACAGGAGAAGTTACAACTCTCTCTTTTAAAGAGGTAATAGAAAAACAGAAAGATAAGGGGAAGGGGATTAAAAAAGATACAAATGAATTTGCTAATTATAAAAATATCTGCAAAAAATGCGGATACGATAAAGCGCAAATATTGGATTTAGGAGTCTTTTATTCTGATGAGGATAATCTTATTTTATTGAAATGCGGTAAATGCGGTTTTTGTGAGAGAGTTGGAAGGAAAGTATCCTAATCCGATTCTTCATCATTCTCTTTCTCAGAGTCTCCATTCTTAAGCTTATCCCAGAATTCAGTTCTTTCTAAATTTGCATAAAAATGTGATTTTCCCTCTTTTCTTAATTTCCAGTATAATGAATTTCCATTAACAGTATCTATTCTCCTTTTAATTTTTGTAAATGCTTTTTTTGTAGCACTTTTTGCCTGAAGAGTTGATTTTGGATTAGCAAATCTTTTTTCCTCTTCTTTTTTCCATTCAAGAACTTCCTGCATCTCCTCCTGGGTCTCTTTGTATTTCTCTTCAATTTCTTTTGGGGTTAATAGAAGAAATTTTATTCCCTTGTATGCCATATTAAATTAAAAATAAAAGAACTTAATTATCTTTCCCTTCTAAGCCTAAAAATCACTTATAATGCTTTCATTTGGCAATTTTGACGAATGAATGAACAAATCCTTCAGGATTTGTGCTTAAAGAATTCAATCTGCCTGAATCTTTTCATGACTTTTTCATAATTATCTTTTTCAACTAAAACTTTTTTTCTGTCTTCGCTTAAAAGCCTGAAGTCATAATCATTAACAGAACCTTCAATTTTAACCTTCCCGGGGTAATCTTTCCATTTCAAAGAAGCCTTCTTTTTATATTGCAATACCATATAAATACTAAAGAATTAATCTTTAAAAATATCACTCAAAATTTGGTTGGGAAAAATTCTTATCCAGTAAGAGATTTGGGCACTCTCTCTGAAAAACATCCTCAATAGATTTAACATGCTTTATAGAAGGATGATGATGCATTAAAGAACGCTGATTATAGTCTCCAACAACGTAAACCCTTGGTAAATGTTTTTCCATGTTATTTCCAATAGCAAGTCCTAATTCAATAAGCATATCAGTTCCTTCTTTATCAGAAATCATAACAAAAATATCCGAATCTTTTATAGATTCAGAAACCTCTTCAGAAGCACGTAAACAAGGTCCTTTATTTTCTTCATAAGGTTTCAAAGGACCAAGAGAAGTCCAATCAAAAGAAATTTCATGCTTATGCTTGGACAAAAAATTTATAAGATAATTTATTTGTTTTTCATGCCTTGTCCTAGAAGAAAAATACCATCTCATTAAAAACCAAATAAAAAGAACATTAATAAAGATTATTATAACATAAGATATACTAACAAATAACTCTTTTCTCCATTTTGGGATTCAGGGGCAAGGTAGCTATCACCTCTACCTAATTGATTCTTATTTAATCAGCTTTTGTATATTCTCAATAGCATCTGCAACATCTATTCCCTTTTTAGTCAGTTTTATCACCTTTATTCGCCCCCTTTTTTCAAAATCAACCAACTTAAGTTCTTCTAATGTCTGCAGAATCTTTACTGCATGGCTGTAAGTGCAATCCACTTCTTTAGCCAGAATACTACCATACCTCATCCGAGTGTTCTTTTTCAAAGAAACCAGCATCAAAGCCGGCTTTCTCCTAAAAAAGATGTCAAAGTTGTCTTTCATTTTAACTCATTTTGGATGTGTCTGTTTTAAAGTATATATCCTGATAACATCTTCCTTTTAAATGTTTTGTAACATATATATTCACTACAAAATCCTAGTGAAAATTTTGCATTTAAAAGTTTACTTTATGTTATTTTTGTAAAAATAATATAGGTAAAGATTTTAAAAAAATCTTTTGCCTTAAATGTTTTGTAACATATATATTCACTACAAAATCCTAGTGAAAATTTTGCATTTAAAAGTTTACTTTATGTTATTTTTGTAAAAATAATATAGGTAAAAGTTAGTGAAGACTTTTTGCCTTAAATGTTTTGTAACATATATATTCACTACAAAATCCTAGTGAAAATTTTGCATTTGCGAATAAATTTTATTCTTATTTTAAAAAAGCTTAATTAATCTCAATCAAAACTCTTATTAACTAATCCTAATATGTTTTTATATGGAAAAAAAGAAATTAAAAATACTTGCAATAGGGGATATCCATGGAGATTCAAGATTAGCTGAAAAGCTTGCAAAAAGGGCAAAAAAGGAAAATGTGGACATAGTAATAATTGCAGGAGATTTAACCTGGCTTGAACAATCCACAAAAAATATTGTGGGTCCTTTTGTAAAGGAAAAAAAAGAAGTTCTTCTTATTCCTGGAAATCATGAAACAATGCCAACAATAAAAATGCTTGCAGATACTTATCCAGGAACAAAGCATATTCATGGCTATTCAATAATGAGGAATGATGTTGGAATTTTCGGAGCAGGATATGATTCCTCAACAGGTCCTTTTTGGGTAGAAGATGAGGAAATATTCAAAACATTAAAAAAAGGACATGAAAAAATAAAAGATGCAAAAAAGAAAATAATGGTAACTCATACTCCTCCAAAAGGAAGTATTTCAGAATTCTCAGGATTTCCTGGTTCAAAAGCAGTTCAAAAAGCAATAAAAGAATTCCAGCCAAATCTTCTGATAACAGGGCATATTCATGAAGCAGGAGGATTGCAGGAGAAAATAGGAAAAACAAAAGTTATTCATGTCGCAAGAAATGCAGCAATATTTGAGATTTAAAATGGATAAATTGCTTGGGATAAAAGATACTTCTTATGAAATATAAAGCACAAAACCTATAAAAACTCCTTTCCTGAAGAAAATATACTATGGCTCGTAAAAAACAGGAAAAATCCAGTGAAGAAAAAGCAGCAGAAGGAAATTTCAGAGTAGATGTTTCTGATTTAAAATATGCAACAGAAAAAGAAATCAAAAAAGCTCTTCCAAAAGAGAATATCTTAAAGAACATAACCCAAAAAGAAGTCAAAGGAGCTCAGGCAGAGATAATTGAAAAAGGCTCGATTAAGAAAAATTCAAGAAAACCAGGGAAAAAAGATATTGAGAAAATAGAGCAATTCACAGTTCTCAAAAAAAAGTTCAAGAAATCAAAAAAAGCAAAAGAATATTCTGCCCCAAAAATAGAATTAAAAGAAAGAGGATATGAATTAATAATAACAGAAAAACCGCAGGCAGCACTTAAAATAGCAAATGCACTTGGGAAAGCAGTTCAGAAAAACATAAGCAAGGTTCCTTATTATGAAGTCAACAGAAATGGCAAGGAAATTTTTGTTGCATGTGCTGTTGGACATTTGTTTACTTTAAAGCAAAAAAACAATGGGTATTCTATACCTGTCTTTGATATTTCCTGGGTTCCAAATTATCTGGCAAGAAAAGGGGATTTTACAAAAAGATACTATGATGTAATCTTAAAACTTGCAAAAGAAGCCCAAAGTCTGATAGTTGCTACAGACTATGACATAGAAGGAGAAGTAATTGGATTAAATATAATCAGATATATTTGCAATCAGCCAGATGCTTATAGAATGAAATTTTCAACACTCACCCAGACTGAACTTGAAAAAGCCTATGATAATAAATCCCCGCATATTGATTGGGGACAGGCAATTGCAGGAGAAACCAGGCATTATTTGGATTGGTTTTATGGAATTAATTTATCAAGAAGCCTTATGAATGCAATTAAAACAACAGGGAAATTCAGAATAATGTCGATAGGAAGAGTGCAGGGACCTACTCTCCACCTAATAGTCAGCAGGGAAAAAGAGATAATGAAATTTAAACCACAGCCATTTTGGCAGGTGTCCATAACCGTTGATAATAAAAAAAACCAGATTGAATTAAAATACATTAAGGATATTTTTGACAAATCGCAGTTAAAACCTTTTGAAAACCTAAAAGGGAAAAAAGCAACTGCAGAAACAATAAAAAAACAAGAAGCTCTCCATCCTCCGGCTCCTTTTAATCTTACAACCTTGCAGACAGAAGCATACAAAATTTACGGGATAAATCCATCCAAGACCCTTCAGATTGCACAATCACTCTATCTCGCAGGACTAATCTCTTATCCAAGAACCTCCTCGCAAAAACTTCCTGATTCAATTGATTATAAAAGCATATTAAAAATTCTTGCAAAAGAATTCAAAGCTGAAAAATTAATAACCAGAAATAAACCAGTAGAAGGGGCAAAAACAGATCCTGCACATCCTTCTATTTATCCAACAGGAAATAAGCAGTTTTTATCAGGAGACGAGGATAAAATATACAAATTAATAGTGAAAAGATTCTTAAGTTTGTTTTGTGATGATGCTTTGGTGGACAACAAAACAATAAAAGCAGAAATTAATGGGTTGGTTTTTTCAAAAAGAGGGCAATCAATATTCAAAAAATCCTGGCTTGAAATCTATCCAAGTAAGTTAAAAGAAGAAAAATTGCCCGATATAATAGGGGAAGTGGAAATTATAGATTCAAGGACAGAACAAAAAGAAACTCAGCCTCCAAAAAGATATTCTCCTGCTTCAATAATCTCTGAATTGGAAAAAAGAAACCTCGGAACAAAAGCAACCCGCTCCTCAATACTTGAAACCCTCTATGACAGAAATTATATTGGGGGGCAGAGTATACAGGCAACCCCTCTTGGAATGTCCCTGATAAATACTCTTGAAAAATACTCTCCTATAATAATAGATGAAAAACTTACAAGAAAATTCGAGGAGGAAATGGAAAAAATTCAGGATTTAAAGGAAAAATCAAAGCAGGATAAAAAAGAAAATGAAATAATTGAGAAAGCAAAGATATCTATTACAGAAATTTCCAGGGATTTTGAGATAAATAAAGAAAAAATAGGAAAAGAACTTTTAGATGCAAATGCAGAATACAGGGATCAGCAAAAAATTGAAAATAGATTGGTAATCTGTCCAAAATGCAAAATAGGGCATCTTGCAATAAATTATTCTAAAAAAACAAGAAGATATTTTGTTGCCTGTGATGCTTATCCTGAATGCAAAACAACTTTCAGCCTTCCTCCAAATGGTGTAATAAAAAAAACAGATAAAATATGCGATAAATGCGGATATATCATGTTAATGAGATTATCCAAAGGAAAAAAACCCTGGATATTTTGCTGGAATCCGGGATGTCAGACAAATAAAAGCAGAATTGAAGAATATCAAAAAGATAATTCAGAGCAGAAAAAGGAATTTTAAATCTCCGTCGAGAAAAATATTCAAAAAAAATTCATAATTTTAATCTTAGGTATTCAAATAAATAAATTTAAATACTTAAAAGTTCTGATTTTATTAATACTTTTAAAGGAGGTGTGGTTGGATGGCAAAGAAAAAAGCAAAAGCAAAAAAGAAGAAATAAGTGTCAGGCACATTTTCCTAAAATAATTTTATTTTTTATTTAAAATTTTTAATTTTCTTCTCGATATTTTCCTTCATAAGAACTCCCCAAGATTTTTCTGCTCTTTTTTCTCCCTGATAATCTTGCTTTGATTCAAAATTTCTGAAAAGTCAAAATTATATTTTATTTTTCCTATTTTTTTAACACTTCCGACTAATTCTTCTCTTGAAGTAAATTTCTTTTTATTCTGAAGGGCTTTTTTAACTGATTCTCTTACAACCCAACACACAAGAAAATATTTATAACAGTTTATGGGAAAAATAAGAGATTGATGAATGACATGAGAGAGATTGGTATAAAATGCGGATATCTCTGCCATCCACTAAGAGAAAAATATGCTTATGGTAAATTTGATGTTTATAGGTTTAACCTTTCTTCAAAGAATTATAAGAGATTTTATGAAGATATTTTAGAGTTATCTAAATCATTTCCTACTTGCACTTTAGCTCAGAAAATGGAAAGATTATCTAAAAGAATTCTGTAAGATTTTTTTGAGTATTTAATATCCTTAAAAGTTTGCTTTGCCTTAATAGACCTTCAATGTCATAATTAAATCTTTTATTAGAGATAAATTTAGCAGAAGTCAATAATTCCTCTTTAGATTCAAATTTAAATAATTTATTTTTTAGTGCCTTTTTAATTGATTCGCGACATACCCAGACACCTAAAGAGGCCCAATAACTTGGAGTTTCCAGTCTAATAGCCAAAACACTTGCCTGGCGTTTAATTGAGTTTAAATATTCCAAAATAGGAAAACGTGAAGCATAATACCCTCCAGAAGTATTAAATGCATAATTCTTTCTTCCGGAATAGCTCTCAAAATCTGTTGCAGCTTTTATTTCATTGCTTGGATTCCAGGAACTTCCAGGAAGATATAATTCAAATAATTCATAATTCCATACATTAGGAAACATCAGAATCAAATACTGATTTCCCATAAATTCTCCAAAAAATAAGTCATAATTCTCAATCCAGAGATAATCCCGTATATTCTTCAAAAGCTGTTTTCCCAGAATATCATCTGTAGCGGTTATGCTCCATCTTGTTGGAACAAATTTCTTATTTTTCTTTAATCCCATAACCCCGACACTTAAAATCTTGCTTAAGGTATATTCATTAAAATTATTCTTGTAAAGAATTTCCATTCCTTCAGAAGCCAGAATATCATCATTCATTATTTTATCAACTTGAGGATCTATCCTGACATTCCCTGTAATTTCAGCATTCTTAAGATTAGCTCTCATTCCATGCGGAGTTAAAATCTTGTCTTTTTCTCTTCCGAGAATAAGGCGGTTTTTAAGTTCAATTTCAATATTCACCTGTTTTGAGGAAATAGCAACCTCCTTTGCAATTTCTACAAATTTCTTGTTTAATCTTGCATCACTGACTTTTGTCTGAAATCTTGAATTAAGAAGGCTGTTTCTTAATCCAATTACCTCTTCAATCCCAAAATTATTTTCAGCCCAGTATTTTGCATCGTCATAAACCCAGGAATTCTCATCTTTATCAATTGGACTTAAAATCCCCACATTAACAAGAGGATATTTCAGTTTTGAGCCAATAAAAACACTTGGAGGGGAAATTGAATCTATCTTGGATATTTTGCTTAAATCTTTTATTTTAAATCCTGTTTCAGCTATTTTCTTAACAACTTCAAATTTTATATTTTCAGGCATAAATAAAAAAGAACAAAATTATTTAAATTAATTTGTAACTACTAAAAATTACTCACCTATTAAAAAAACCCTTTTCAAAAGAGCCCAATCCCTTTTGAAAATAAAAACCGAGGTTATACGGATTTATATTCTCATTTTTTATAAATCTGCTCCAAATCCTTCTCATGGGAGAATCATTTGATATTATGGCTGTTTTTCCTTTTAATTTTGAAAAAACTCCTCCTGTAATGAGCAAATCAAAATCAGCAGGATGTATCTTATCCAAACCTCTATTAAAATAATCATATTTTGAGGATAATTCATTATAAAGAACTTCTTCTTCTGAATCTTTTTCTAAAACATAAAGATTATTTGAATTAAGCACATTTAAAAATTCATTTCTTTTTTTATTTGAATCTCTTTTAACTCTTCTTAGTTTAACAACAAACTTATTAGCAGAAGTTCTTTTACTTGCTTTATTATAATTATAACTTCCTTCTTTTAATTCTTCAAAAACCTTCTTAGTTATAAAAAATCCCTCATATTTAGAAAAATTTTCTTTCCAAAAATCAAAAAGAGCAATTCTTCTTTCCTCCTGACTTATTTTATTGAACAGACCTTTTTGATCAAAATAAGTTCCAAATTCCAAAAAAGCATTTGTATCTGGAAAAACATACTTATATTCTTGAAATATTTCATTTAAATGATAAAATTTCCTATTATTCTCCATGAAAAACTATTAATGTCTAAATTTATAAGAATTTATATTCTACACCCACCCTCTTTTAAAAATACCTTCATTTCGTATAAAAAATCCAATTTCCTTTTCAGGCAGGCTTCTATGCTTCAAAAGCACAGCTTTTCTTTTTCCATTCTCATTTTTAAGTTCAATTATGCATTTGCTCCAGTATTTGAACAAATCTCCTCCGACAATATTTGTTGTTCTTTCTACTCCTTTTTTTAAGTCCTCTTCAGATAAAAATTCAGAATAAACCTGATTTGTAATTAAAACAGGAATGTCCTGTTTTCTTGAAATTTCTGCAAGAATCCTCATTTGCTTTGCAACTTCCCGGTTTATCCCTTTTATCTTCTCATCTTCTCCTGATTTAATGGCATCTCCTAATTCCAGTCTGTAAAGCATAGCCATTCCATCAATAACAATTAAACTAACCTGCTCTTTCTTGACTAAACCAAGTAATTTTACAAAATCCTTTTTTTGTTCTTCAAAATTTGTGGGATTTAAAATAAGAATGTTCTCAAGAATCTTCTCACTATTTTCTTTCCCGACAATTTGCTTTACTCTTTCAGCAGAAAATCCTCCCTCGCTGTCCACAAAAATAATTTTGTTTCCTTTTTTAGCCTGACTGCATGAAGCCAAAATAACAAAATTAGTTTTTCCGCTTCCAGGACTTCCTGCAATCATCGTTATTATATCACATTCATATCCTCCATAAAGCCAGGTATTCAGGTCATAGCTTCCTGTTGAAATTTTATTGCTGGACATAATAAAATCTACAAATTGTAATTAATAAGGATTATTGTTCTGGGTATTCCTTAGAATAAGGGGAATAAAAACTAAAAGAATAATCCCCTTTTTTCACTGAGAAATCTTTTTTGCTCAATGCAAGCAAATCTATTCCAAGATAACTTAAATCAAAGCAAAAAAGCTTCTGTTTATTGTCTGGGAAATCTTCAGGAAGAATTCTGACAAGTCCATCAATAAATTCCCCTTTATCCAAGAGTCCAATCCTAAGAAGAATATCTGTTAAGAGATTATTCTCTTTTCTTAAATGTTTCAGAATATAAACATTAGGTTTTAAATCTTCTAGATTCTTTATCCCCAGAAAAATCTTCAAATGTTTTTCATCTTCATAAAAAATATTTTCCATAGAAATTATAATCAATTTATGTGTTTAAAAAGAATATTGTAATAAAAAAGATAGATCACTTCATTTTCTTAAAATCTGTTTCTACTTTTTCCAAATCCTTTGTTATTGCAAGAACAGCATCATTTATTGCCTTTTTTGGGGTCTTTCCCTTGGTTCTTACGGCAAGAATTGGGTTCTTTGTTATGTGCTCTCTTTTCCAGGCTACAAAGGTTACAGAAGAATCTTTATTCAGATAGACCCTTAAAATTTCAGCCAGGGTAAGGTTATCTATTTCAGCCTCAAATTCTTCCTTTGAATCTTTTAGAATTTTTATTTCCATATTAAATTAGAAGAAAATTAGTTTTTAAAGCTTATGATTTATTTTCCAAAAAGAATTTCATTGGCTTCTTCATCAGACAACTCTTCTTTGCTTTCGGAATTTTCTGTTTTTTCTTTTTTATTTTTCCTTAAAAAAGAGAAAATTCCTTTGCCTTCTGACTCTTTTTTCCTCTTAATCTCCTGTAAGTCAGAAATAGTAAGACTTTCAACTTCTTTAGAATCAAAATCCCCTTCTTTTTCAAGTTTTTCCTTTATTTTCTGCTTTGCAGGATCTTCTCTTATTCCTACTTTTGAAAAAGCAGGGAAAGTAAGAGGATATGGATTGTCCTCTCTAAAAAGCCTTATTGTAAAATAATTCTCAAGTTTTTTGACAAGAGTATCTGAATTCTCTGGTATAAACCCCTCTTCAGCCATTTTAATAACAGCTTCTGTTTCTCCTATGTCCTCTGCAAGCTGTTTTTGCGTTAGTTTCCTTGCTCTTCTCACTCTCATAAGTATCCAGTGAAAATTCTCAATCAAATCTTCTCTTGGTTTTGATTTCAAATAGGTTTTTTTGCCGAAGTTCTCATCAACAATATCCTTCAGGGTTTTATCCTGTCTCTGTCTCTTAACAACCTCTTCTCTCTCCTTTATCATTCTTCTGTGCTTCTCAGGGTCAAGACGAGCCATAGAAGATAATCTTTCATAAACAGATTTTGTTCTTTCTGGTCTGTCCTCATAAGCTCCTGAAACTAAGGGGAGCCCTTCTTCTTCTGCACAATTTCTGCAGACTTTTACAACTCCTTTGCCAGAAATAGCATCAAATAATAATTCTCTTTCTCCAGAAACTCCGCACTTAAAACATTCTTGCATATTAACAAAAATCCCCCTTGTTAAGATGCCTGAAAAAATTCATTTTTTCTTTCATAGTAAAACCCAGTATGTTCCCTTTTTTAAGATTTGTATTGTGAAGGATATTAGTTCAACTTATTAGAATAAACAAAATTCACCTCAGGATCTTTTGAACATTCAAATTCAAAAGTATAATTCTCCTTTAAAATCTCTTTTAATTTCTGCCATTTTTCAGTTTCAAATCCAGAATTTAACTTATTAAATACAAAATATACTCTTTTATCAGTAAAATTAGATATCTCTATAAGAGATTCTTCAGTTATCTTATCTGGATAAAAAGAACTTTCAGTATTTGTAAAATATCTCACAATAGAAGGGTTCTCACTTACAGTCATATAATCTCCGCTTTTATCTTTTAGAAATATCGTTGTTTCTATAAAGCATTTTGTATTTGTATTTAAAGAAAGTTTTGTATCATTAATCAAAATCACAAGGCAAGACCATAATAAGATTATCAAAATAATTCCTAATATTATTTTTTTATAATTTCTAATCTTATAAAGGGAATATCCAACCAATAAACCCATAACAGGAATAATCGGAATTACAAATCTTCCCTCTTTATGAGGCATAACTATTAACATCCCAAAATAAAATAAAGACCAAATTAACAAGATATAAATCTCTTTTTTCTTGTAATCTTTTGAAGAGAAAATCCAAATTAGAAACAAAACAAACAAAATTCCTAAAATGGAAAAGATATACCAATGATTTTGAAAAAAGAACATCCATGATTGATGCCCTCCCCAATAGGCCGCGCCTTTAAACCCATGCAAAAAACCACCAAGGATATTTCCATATTCAAAATATCCATAGATAAACCAAGGAATCAAAACAATAAAAAATCCAATTATTGCATACCACAAATATTTATCTTTAAGAAAATTCAAAGATTTATTTCTTATCCAAAGATAAACTGGAAAAATAGGGATTATCCAAAGCATAGTGTATCTTGTCAATAATCCTATTCCAAGAGTTATCCCCCATAATATCTTATATTTTTCATTTTTTTTCTCAAAACCCTTCCAAAAAAACAAGAAAGATAAAGTAATAAAAAAAGTAACCAAAACATCATTCAATATTTTTCCACTATAAATAACATGTATTGGAATAAGAGAAATTATTGCAGCCGAAATAATCCCAATTTTTTTATTAAACATCTCTTTTCCTAATAGATAAACTAAAAAGACCGTTAAAATTCCAAAAAAGGGAAGTAAAAATTTTATTAGAAAATTCAAGTTTAATGCATAAAATATTGCCAAAAGGTAAGGAAGTAAAGGGGGCCTAAACCCCATTTTTGGCCATGCATAATTTTCGTCTCCTCCGGAAGGAATAAAATCGCTCCAACCATGATTCTCTACTGAATAGTCTAAAGGATTATTGCTTAAGTCATTACCCAAATTAAGATAAACTGATTCATCCCACCAAGGAACATTTGAGATAAATGCAAAAACTAATCTGATTAAAAATCCTAAAACTAAAATCCCAAATAAAATACAATTCTCTTTAGATAACTTTCTCATTTTTTAAATGTCCAAAATTTATTGCCTAAAAAGTTGATTATTAAAGAAATTCCTATCGCTAAAACTTGGGAAATAATATAATAAATCCCAAAAATTTCAGTAAAAATATATAGAAAAAACAAGTTTACTAAAAGTGCTGAAACACTAACTAAACCAAATTGCAAATATTTCTTTCCAACATCTAATTTTATATTTTCTTTAAATGTCCAAACTTTATTCCAGATAAAATTATTAGTCATAGCAAAGATAAATGAAATAACTGTAGAAAATAAATAATAAATTCCAAAAAATTCTGTCAACAAATACAAAATTGCAAGATTGATAAAAGTCCCGATTAATCCAACAAAAGCAAATTTAAAAAATTCTTTTATCCCTTTTCTAACATACTTTCTATATCCCAATAAATTTCTTAGATAAAATAAGATTTCTGAAGTTCCAGCTTTACTTCTTCCCTTCACACGATTTGTAAACTGAATTGGAATTTCTTTTATTTTATTATATTTAGCTTTCAAAATTAATTCAAGTAAAATCTTAAATCCCTCTGGATTTATCTTCCTGTTTTTTATACATTGTTTCTTAATCATAAAAAAGCCAGTCATAGGATCTTTAACATTTGTAAAAGGTTTGGCAAGAAAAGTTGCTGCTTTTGACATCAATTTTCTCTTTAAACCCCACCCCTCAATTTTTCCCCCTTTAACATACCTGCTTCCAATAGTAAAATCAGCCTGATTCTTCTTAATTGGATTATAAAGTTCATAAATCTTTTCCGGAGGATGGCTTAAATCAGCATCCATAACGCCTAGGACATTTCCCTCTGCAATTTTCCAACCTTCTAAGACTGCTGAAGAAAGTCCTAATTTTCCTTTTCTATGGATTACTTTTAGGTTTTTATATCTCTTCTTTAAATTTTCCACAATTTTCCATGTTTCATCAGGAGAATTATCATCAACAACTATAATCTCTCCTTTAATAAAATTCTTTTTAAATTCGGCCTGAATTTCTTGAATCAAGATTTTAATATTGTCTTTTTCATTGTACGTTGGAATTACAATGCTAACTTCAACCATAAAGATATATTGAAGATAAATTTATAAAACTTATCTACATCTAATTTAGATATTTATCCAAATCACTAACAGAACTTAAATCATACACTAAATATTTCTCATCAATTATAACTACAGGATAATCTGTGACATTGAATTTATCAATTAGGGAATTTAAAGAAACCAGATTGCTGTCTGCTGCAATTGGAATCAAAAGAATCTGATTTCCTTTTTCTTGTTTTAAATCTGAGAGAATTTTAGACCAAACACTTTGCTCTGCTTTTTGCGTTAAATCTTCTGGAAAGTATTCATAAAGATAAACCACTGTTGAATATTCCTTACTGCATTTTTCAAGTGTTTTAATATTGTTTATCCACAAAAAAGTCCTGAGAATATCATATTTTCTGTGAGCCAGTTGTATTTCCTCTGTAATTTTCCCAGAGGATTCATATTTTTCAAGCAAAACAGCCTCATCATATACCTTATCAGCAAAATTCAAATTAGAGTCTGTCAAAACTTCGCAACTTGCTGAATTAAAATCCAGCATAGAGTTTAAAGCAAAAACATCCATCAGAGAAACCTCTGACATTGCATAATAATTGTTAATTTCAGACACTTTTGTGGATTCAAAAGCAACGCCTATAAGAATTCCAAAAAAGAAAACTACAATTGTTAATAAAAGCGCTTCCCAAAAAACCCTCTTTCTGTTTTCTAACATTTTACCATTTCCTGTATCCTCTTAAGAATTTATAACCTGAGATTATTAAAATTATCGGATAAGCAATTAAATAAAATAGCATATAAAAACCTACTGTAAAAAAGCTCTCTCTTTTGTATTTTTCTTCTCCCATATTCAGTAAAGCAATAACAGTAAACCAAAGACTAAAGACAAAAACAGTTATTCCAAAAAAAACAAGAACATTGGGGGTGAGATTAATGTCACTAAATCTAAAAATAGCTGTTTGAGTCTGGATAGAATAACTGGTAGAAAGAAATTCAAGAATAATTGTCCTTATGATTCTATAGGCAAAAACAAACAAACCAAATAATCCTATTACCCAGGAAAAAACAAAAAAAGGAAGAATAAAATTCCCCAACATTCCTTTTTTAAACCAGATTTTTTTATATTTTCCAATTGTCTGCAAACCCCCCATATTCCACCTGTTTCTTTGTTTAATCCATTCTCCAATTCTTGAGGGTGCAACAGTATAAGATCTTGCAGGAACAGACATTCTGACCTTATATCCTTCTGCCTGAAGATGCCATGTTATTTCAATATCCTCTGTCAGATTTTTCTCATCAAAACCTCCTATTTCATCAAATGCACTTTTTCTGAAAATCCCAAGAGGTCCAGGGGTTACATAAATAGAATCCACAAATTCCAGAAGTTTTCTTGAAAATTTGATAACTTTATATTCAACAGACTGCAATTTTTCTATAAATTTGTTTCTGTTATGAACCAGGACAGAAGAAGTAACACTCCCTACTTTTTCATCATTAAAAAAACCAACCATTTTGCCAATAGAGCCCTTTTCCACAAAAGAATCTCCATCACTAAATCCTATTAATTCTGTATCTGCAAATTTAACTCCATAATTCTTTGAGCCAGCAGCACATCCTGTATTCTTGGGAGTCTGAACAGCAATTACTTGGGGATATTTTTTTGAAAACTCCTTAATAATTTCATAAGAATTATCTCTTGAACAATCATCAACCACAACAATTTTTTTAAGATTCTTATATCCTGCATTTAAGACACTTTTTATTGTTCTCTCAATAGTCTTTCCTTCATTATAACAGGGGATAATCATTGTAAGGGAATAATCCTTTTTTGGTTTGGGATAAGAAAAGAAACTTCCCTTATTTTGAAAATAAATAAGCATAAAAAGGAATAAAAAATAAAATGCTATAAAAGTATAAATTAGGTATATAACTGTTATAAATTCCATATTATTAAGGGGGATTTTCTTCTTTTAAAGATATTTATAATGAATTATTCTTCTTCACTCTCATCTTCTATAACAATTTCTTCTTCATTTTTTTCTTCAACCATTTTTTCACTTATCCCACTTTTTTCCCCTCTCTCAACCTCTTCTTCAGCATCTTCAATTTTCTTCTGAATCTCCTCATTTAATCCTGGAACAGGGTTTCTTTCTTCTTCAGAAACACTAAAATAATCATAAAAATCCTCGCTAAGGGAAAGCTCGTGAGTATGCCCTGATTTTTTCTTTTTTATCAATTCCAAATCTGCAAATTTTTTAATATGATCATAAGCTTTGTTCCCCCTTATTTTAATTATAACAGATTGCTTTATTGGCTGCTTAAACGCAATTATTGCAAGAGTCTCCTGCTCTGCTTTTGAAAATTCAGCTTTTCCTGTAGCCAGCTTATTTATTATATGTGAATACTCCTGGCGGACATCCATTTTCCACATCCCGTTTTTCTCAATAATTTCAAGTGCAAAATCATTTTTCTCATATTTATCTTTAAGTTTCTCTATTAAATCCCTGATTATAATTGGATTTAAATCAGACAGGGAGATTAATTCAGACATATTAAGAAATCTTCCAGATATAAAAAAAACCGCCTCAAGAATCTTCAAATCCTCTCTTTCCTTCAAGCTATCTATTTCGTCAATAGTCTTAAAACTTGAAATAGATGGCTTTGCTAAAATCTTTGATTTTTGTCTTGCCTCGTCAATCTCATCTAAAGTCTTGCTTGAAACCATAATTGATAAAATAACATGGAGTTTAAAAGTATTATCAATAATTATTTAATTACAAAAAAAATAGAATATTATGAAAAAATCAGGTGTAATTGTTTTAGTAATCATTTCACTAGTGATAATTATACTTATTATTCGATTAATTAATCCAAGAGAACTAGACGATGTTTCTCCTGAAATTCCTTGTCCTGAATTAGAAAAATACAATCCAGATATCTTATATGTAATCCCCTTTTACAACAACAAACCAATTTCAGAAAATAAGACCTGGTGTAGCTATATTTTATCCTTAAACAAAACTTTTGCAATGCATGGAGTTTATCATGAATATAGAGAATTTCTTTATCAGAATATTTCTCAGGAAGAATTAGAAAAAGGAATAAATGAATTTGAAGAATGCTTTGTGTATAAACCAATTATGTTCAAACCCCCTCAATTAAAAATCTCTGAAGAGAATAAAAAATTAATAAAAGAAAATAACCTAAAATTAAGAACAGAATTTAATCAAATAACTCATAAAACATATCATTGCAATAATTCAGGAAGAATAAATAATAAGATTATTGAATTGTTTTAGATTTTATATCTCAATAAGGCTCCAATTCCAGATAAATTAAAGAATTGCTTTCCTTCCTCTGTCTCTGTTGAAACCATTTCTATTTTTGAACCCATTTCCTCTGCAATTTTTTTTAATTCTTTTGCAGAAACTTTATTATAATCTTTTGAAATCAGCAGAGTATCCACTGCTCCATATTCCAGTGCTTTTTTTACACCCTCTTCTTTATATGCAGCAAGCTCAGGCTTCTCCCCTAATGTCTCAAAAAACTTTTCTAAAAGCTTTTTTTCATAAACAATTTCCTGGTTTGCAAGAATATCCTGGGATTTTTCAACAAGTTCTTTTAATCCAGATTCATCGCTTCCCCCAATATCAATTTTTCCAATAACCTTATTTTGCAAAATAGTGGGAAGATACTGCCCCTCTAAAAATTCGTCTTTTGTTGGAATCGGCCCCCCAACCAAAATCCCTTTTAATTTTTTGTTTTCATAAAAGATATTTTTCATTTCATCTGCAATTCTTTTGTAAAATTCTTTAGTTAGTCCTTCTGTAATTCTGTGAAACCTTTGGGAAGAATTATGGACAAGAATCTTATTAGCAACAAACATTTTATTTTCAACTTCTATATCCATCATATCAAATTTTCCATTTTCTTCTTTAATAGAAACTATTTCTAATCCTTCTCCAAACTCATTAACTAACCAGTCACCAATCTTTAAATCTCCTGCAAGAATATCAAAGATTTTTCCATCTTCCTTTTTGTCTTTATAATAATAAAAAATATGGTCTTTAGATGAAATTATCTCTTTATTGTCATAGGTCTTAATTTTCAAAACTTGCTTTTTTTCAACACTCCATTTCTTAAGACATTTATTATACTTAAAATCAAGCGATAACAAAAAATCTCCTTCCTCAATATCCTTTAACATTATCTCTCCTTTTTCTTTTTCTTCAACAATTGTTTCAGGACTTAAACACTGTCCACCCGCTCTTACTTTGCTTGGAACTCCAGAAGTCATCTTCTGAAGAATTTCAATTCTTTTTCCTTCTAACATTCCAATTGCTGCTTCTTTTCTGTCCATTACAAGCAAAGCATAAATCTCTGAAATCTCCAGAATTTCTTTTAATGCATCAAGGACAAATTCCTTATCGCATCTGTATAATCTGGATTTTAATGGTGTAGGAGGCTCAATGCTCCATAATTGCAAATCATCCTGACCCTCGATTTTTGAAACATTCCCGCAAAATATAGCAATTCCATTTTCAGGATTTCTTTTTAAATCTTTTATATACCTGACAATTTTATCAAGAGCATCAACTACATTTTTTCTTGTTGATGTTGACTTAATATTCTTGGCAGTTGATTTTTCTGCTTCAAGCTGTTTTTGAACAGAAACAGCATCATAACCTGCCGGAATATAAACACTGATTAATTCTGTGTGCCTTCCCTTGTATGTTTCAAGCTCTTCGAGCAAAACCTCTAATTCATATTTTGATAATGCTGTCATAATTAATAAAATTGAAAGGGGTTTATAAAATTAGTTAATCAATAAAGTCAATTCTAAATTGTTTCCCCTCTTTAATCTCCCTCGCATTTGTAACATTTTTTAAATCTTCTAAAAATCCTGCTTTAATTATAGTATAATCTTTTTCATCTAATATTAAAATAATTTCAGAATTCATTGGTTTTTGATTCTTTGATTTTTCCTGCCTTACTTTAAAAACAATTTCAATAACTTTTGCATAAGCCCAATCATCATTTTTCCATTTATTCAAATCAAAAACTTTAACTTCAGGCCATTCACTTATATGAATAGATTTTATCTTTTCATTTTCCCTGAAATATTCCTGATAAATTTCTTCTGTAATAAAAGGCATAATCGGGGCAATTAACTTAATAATTGTTAAAAGAGATTTATACAAAGTATATTGTGCTGAAAGTTTCTTCTCTCCAGTTCCTTGGTAAATCCTTTTCTTTACAATCTCTAAATAATTATCGCAAAAATCACTCCAGAAAAATTTCTCGACTTCACTTTTAGCCCTAGAATACTCATATTCCATAAAACTCTTTGTTGTATCATTAACAATTGTAGAAAGCTTAGCTAAAAACAAACTATCTATTGCTTCAAGAGATTTCGGTTTCTCTACTTTATAACCCTCTAAATTCATAAAAACAAATCTTGAAGCATTCAGTAATTTATTAACAAATTTTGTCCCGGCAATCAAATCTTTTTCCTGATAATCCAAATCATTTCCTAATTTAGAGCCAGCTGCCCAGAATCTAAGTGCATCTGCTCCATATTTCTCCAGGACAATTTCCGGCTCAATAACATTTCCTTTTGATTTTGACATTTTCTCTCCTCCTAAAGAGACATTTCCAGAAATAACAATATCTTTCCAGGGAATTTTATTTTCATGCAGATAAGCTTTTACAATTGTGTAAAATGCCCATGTTCTTATTATATCATGTGCCTGAGGTCTTAAAGAAAAAGGAAGCTTAATTTTATTTCCAACTAAAGAATCTGCAATCTGAGGGGTTAATGATGAAGTGGCCCATGTATCCAGAACTTTCTTTTCAGGAACTGCAGTTTCTTTGCAATTGGGGCATTTTTTCTTTGTCTGAAGCGGATCAACAGGAAATTCTTTTTCATCAGCTAAAATTATTTTTTTGCATTTTTTGCATTCCCAAACAGGAATAGGAACTCCAAAATGCCTTTCTCTTGAGATACTCCAGTCCCACTCCAGACCATTAATCCAGTTATTGTATCTTTTTTTCATGAATTCAGGATGCCATTTTATCTTATTTCCCTGCCCAATAAATTTCCTCTTTTTATCAAGAATTTTAATAAACCATTGCTCTGTTGGAATAAACTCTATTGATGTTCCGCATTTATCATGAACATTGACAATATGTTCAATTTCCTTTTGCTCTATAATCAAGTTTTTCTTTTTTAAATCTTCTAATATCTTTTTTCTCGCTTCATTGATTCTTAATCCCTTGTAAACCCCATTTGAGATTCTTCCTGATTTATCCAAGATTAATCTTGGATTTAATTTATGCCTGTTAATTGCATCAACATCAAACTTATCTCCATAAGAACAAACCATTAAAACACCTGTTCCTTTTTCTATGTCTGCTGATTCATCAGAAATTATTGGCACTTCCAAATCAAATAAAGGAATTTTTGCTTTTTTCCCGGATAAATTCTTATATCTTTTATCATTTGGATTAACAAAAACACCAACACATGCTCCTAAAAGTTCAGGTCTTGTTGTTGCAATAGGAAGAATTTTGCCCTCACAGGAGAATTTAAGTGTTGAAAAAAGGCTCTTTTCATTCCTGTCTTCTAATTCTGCCTGGGCAATTGAAGTCTGGCATTCAGGACACCAGATTGTGGGAAATTCTTTTTTGTAAATTTCTTTTTTATTGTATAACTCAATAAAAGATTTCTGGGAAATTTTTCTTGCATTATTATCAATTGTGGAATATGAAACATCAAAATCACAGGACATTCCCAAATTTTTCCAGCTCTGAATAAAATTAGGTGTTATATTTCTGAGAGTTTTAAGGCAGAGTTCAATAAATTCTGCCCTGGACATATCTTTGCTTTTTACTTTATTTAATTTTTCAACTAATCTTTCAGTAGGTAAACCATTGTCATCTGTCCCAAAAGGATAAAAAACACTTCCATTTTTTGAGATTAAAAGCATTCTCCTGAATCTGGCAATAAAATCCTGCTGAGAATAGCTAAAAGCATGTCCTATATGCATCTTTCCTGAAACAGTTGGAGGGGGGGTATCAATAGAGTAAATCTCTTTTTTAGACAAATCTGCCTTGAATATTCTCTCCTTTTCCCAGAATCTTTTCCATTTTTCCTCAATTTCCTTAAAATTAAAATTTGAAACGGCCATATTAAACCTAAGAATAAAGTTATTTAAGAGTTTTTCCTTTTTTCAAGAACATCCTTTAATTTGCTTCCTTTTTTATAATAAACCAAATTTCTTTTTTCACTGAGTTTTTCTATTTCTTCAATTATTTTCCATCCCAAAATAGAATCCTTGATGCTTGGAAAATCTTTCATCTCAGAATTAAAAAACCTTCTGAATATCTCCATATAGGAATTATCCTCTCCTGCTTCAAATCTCTTATTATCAATCTCGATAAAACTCTTTTTTTTATCCATTGCTTTTCCTGTTGCAAATTCAAATTCTCTTTCCCGACAATTGAATTTCAAATAAATAAATGTCTCAGTATTGCTTCTATTTCCTAATTCTTCTTCATAACCTATATATTGCCCCTTCACAAAATCAAGAATTTTAATTTCAGACAAATTCACCTTAAAATTTAGATTTTTCATAAGCAAATTAAGGAAATGACTTTGAACCATGTCTCTTAATGCTCCGACAGAATCATAATAGGAATTTCTTCCTTCCAAACCAAGTTCTTCAAGAGAAACTATTTTTATCTTTCTAAAATCTCCTGACAAATTCAGGAAACCCCCCTTAAAAAGATAATGATCTGAAATAAAAAAAGATTTCTTTAAGGAAGACCTGTTGATTATTTTACTTAATTCCAATGCCTCTTTTAAATTTCCTCCAAAAGGCTTTTCAGAAAGAATTTGAATTTTATAGCCTTCTCTGCTTATACTGTCTAAAATTAAAAAAGCCTTTTTTTGCATAAAAGGAGGAAGAGAAATATAAAAATAATTTATTTCTTTCTTGTCCATATTCCCCCTGAATTCATTGAAATCAAATTTATCAAATTCAATCTTGAGATAATGAAGATTCTTCCTGAATTCTGGCCTGCACCAGTCAGAACATATAAAATTTCTGTATGCTTCTTTATCTAATTCTCTTCTTCCAATGGCATATATTTCAAGTTCAGGCTTATCCAGTTCCTGCAAAGCTCTCATTACCTTTCTTTTAACCAAATCCCCTGTTGAGCCAAAAATAAAAAGTTTCATTAAAATGGCAGGATAAATAATTTTAAAAACTCTTTCTTATTGGAATATTTATGGCATCAGACAACAGAATAAACCTTCCCGGAGGATTTGGGGGATTAATGAGGTTTAGTGAAGAATATTCCAGTTATTTTAATCTAAAACCTGCACACATTATTGCCCTTATAATTTTTATAATAGCATTAAGAGTAGCAATGCCATTTATTTTCTAAAATGTTTCCAGGCGTTAATCCAAAACAAATGCAGGCTGTTATGAAACAGATGGGGATATCTCAGGAAGAAATAGGTGCTTTAAGAGTGATAATTGAGAAAACAGACAATTCCAGGATAATAATTGAAAATCCTTCTGTCCAAAAGATAAAAATGCAGGGGCAGGAAACCTTTCAGATTTCCGGGGATATTTCAGAAGAATCAGGAGAAACAGAAATCTCTGAGGAAGATATTAAAACAATAATGGAAAAAACAGGAGCTTCAAAGAAAAAAGCAAAGGAAACACTGGAAAAAACAGGGGATTTGGCTGAAGCAATCATGGAATTAAGTAATTAAAATAAAATTAAACTCTCTTCAATTACACAATCCTTAATTAAATATAAAAATCTTCAAAAAAATTTTTACTCCTTGGAAACAGCAAAAGATATATAAATCCCACGCCCTTTGTAAATTACACTTCTAAATGGAATTAGAGATAAATGGAATATGAAAAAGGTGAGAGCTAAATGTATTAATAGGAGGGGAATTTTGTCAACATGGAAGAAATTATTCAGGAAAAAATAAGTGCTGACCATCTTTTATATGTAAGTTTGAAATACACTAAAACATGTGATGTTATCAAAAACTTGATTTTAAGATGGAGAAGGATGATTGAAACAAGTATAGAAGAAATCCTCAAGCATGCAAAAAAGAAAAAGAAAATCTCTTCAATTCCTTCTAATCCCTTTGGAAAAATAGAAGAAATCAAAAAACTCTTTAAAAAAGACAAAAATTTCCTGGAAGTCATAGAAATGTATGAGATGTTCAGGAAAATTGATGAACTAAGAACAGAAAGAATAGGGGAATTCAGAAAGAATGTAACTCTCAAGATCTTTTATCAGGGAAAAGAAATAAATGTGGATTTGGAGAAACTAAAAGAATATGCCGAAAAGTTAGAAAAGTTTATAAGCCTTACAAAGCAATTTCTTCTATCAAAGTAGATTAAAAAATTCTACAAAATATTATAAAATGAGCAAAATCATTGTTATCACCTCTGGAAAAGGAGGCGTGGGAAAAACAACAACAGCTATAAACCTTGGCGCTGCCCTAAACTATTTTGGGAAAGATGTTCTTATAATTGACGGAAATCTTTCAACTCCAAACATAGGAATTCACCTGAACTCGCCAGAAGTTCCTATAAGCTTGAACCATGTTTTGCTTAACAAAGCAGAGCCCTATGAAGCTGTTTATGAGCATGAGTCTGGATTAAAAATAATGCCCTCTTCTTTATCAATAAATGAATTCAGGAAAATAAAACCAGAAAGAATAAATGATTTCAAAAAAGAATTCAGGAAAATATCAGAATATATAATAGTTGATAGTTCTGCTGGATTAGGAAGTGAAGCCCTTTCAACAATTGAGCTTGCTGATGAATTAATAATAGTTACCAATCCGGAAATACCTGCAATAACTGATGCACTTAAAACAATAAAGATAGCTGAACAAATGAACAAACCGGTAATGGGAGTAATAATGACTCGTGTAAAAAAAGATAAAATAGAAATGTCGCCTGAAACAGCAAAAGATATGCTTGAATCCCCTATTTTAGGGATGATTCCAGAAGACGAATATGTAAAAAGAGCCCTAAACAAAAAAGATGCAATTGTTCATGCTTATCCAAAATCAAAATCAGCAAGAGCTTATAAGGAAATTGCAGCAAAAATGCTGAATATATCCTATGATTCCAATAAAGATGCTCCTTCTATCTGGGAAAGAATTTTTAAGAGAAAAGATTAAAATATTTTCACTAAACTCACTTTAACTCACTCTGCTCCCATTTTCAATATCTTCTTCAGGACTTATCAAAACAACCTTATTATGATTTTCAGAAACACCAGCTAAAATCATGCCCTGAGATTCTATTCCTTTCATTAATCTTGGCTTTAAATTCACAAACAAAATAATTTTTTTCCCCTTAAGTTCCTTTTTTGAATAATATTCCTTAATCCCTGCACACACAATCCTTTTTCCAATATCTTCTCCAACATCCAAAGTTAATTTGTAAATCTTATCTGCTCCAAGAATATCCTCAACTTCAAGAATTTCAGCTACTCTTAATTCCAATTTTTGCCATTCATTAAATTCAATTATTCCATCTGTATCTGTCATAAAATTAATCAATAAAAAACAGGTTTAAAAAATTTTATATAATTTATGGCATCAAATGTCCTACAAGAGTACAAGTGCCAAAATCAACAAAAGCACAATTAGCATCTACCTTAAAACAACCAGATGGCTGTGTTGCTAATTGTCCTATACAAGGACCAACACCATTTCTAGTTAACTGAACATTAGCACAATAATTAGTACTAGTTGAATCAGCAGGACATTTATAAATTGCAGTCCCTTGAGTACTTGTAGGAGTTATACATGCCCAAGCACTTCCATCGTAAGTTAATGCTTGTCCAGAAGAGCATGTTGGAGGAGAAGGTATACAACTCCAAGAATTAGCACTTCCGCTTGTTCCTCTAATTAATCCAGTACATGAAGGCATTATTTCTCCAGTAGTATGCCCTACTGTTGAAGGAGAAGTACCACCATAAGCATAAACTCCAATTCCTAATAATACAATAGTCAATATCACAATTAAAGTATAACCAAACTTGTTAGAAATATTAAAAAGATTAAATCTCTTCAACCCCTTTTTCTTTTTCATATAGAGAATAGAGAAATAGTATTTAAATACTTTTTGTTAAATATGTTTGCTCAATCTTCACTTAATTTTTTCTTACTTTTTTTAATTTCCTCATCAAATCTTTTAATTTGTTTTTCCCAATAATCTACTACAGCATAATTTCCCTTTTCTCTTTCTATCTTTTCTTGATGGATTTCCTTCAATTTTTCAAAACTTTTTATTGTATTCTCTATCCTTCTTTTTTCTTTGTCTTTCATCTACGAATTCCCCAAAAGCTTTTTTTCTAAAAAAGTTCGAGAAATGAATTCCTCATTCATTTCAATTCACCACAGCCAAAGCTGAAAAATTTCCTGTTTTTCATTTTTTATATTGCATTATTCAATTTCTCTGCAATCTCGGAAGAAATTAATTTTCTATCCCTTTGATTATCTTTTGATCTTAAATAAGCATTATAAGGTTCTTCTGTCTTGACTATCTTGTTCAATAAATCCATAAATCCTTTTTTTGTTGATATTCTATTATTTCTTAAACAACTAATTATATAATTGCTTCTTAATCCTAATATAATTGAATAAATTATTCCATCAGAAATTTTCTCTTTTAGTTCTTTTGATATTTTTATCGCTTGTTTATTCAGTTTCTTGGAGGATTTTGTTATTTCAATAATCCATCTTAAATTTTTCTTATTAGGGATTATCTTTTTGTATTCATTAATTAACCCCTCATTCAATATAGGTTTTGCTTCTTTTATCATTGGGAGAAGAGGAATTACATTATTTTTCATCGCCTTATCAAGATTATCCTTTGAAATAAGAATTATTTCATATTTTCCTTTTCGTATTTTCTGATTTAATTTTTTTGTAATTACTAAGATATCAATATCACTTTCTTTTGTTTCCTCTTTTCTCGCATAGCTTCCTACAATATAAATTCCAAGTATATCTTTTAAGTAAGATTTTAGAATGATTATTGTATCTTCAATTATATCAATTGGTTTTTCAATAAGTTCTACTCTTGCTGTACCTCCAAGCCATTCTTTTGGAAGCAATACACTTGAGGAATTTCCAGCTTTTGTAATTTGCTTAATTAATTCCATGGTTAGAACAATGTATGAACATTTAAATATCTTCCGATATTCACCTTATTCAATCTTCTTAAACAAAATTTCTCCTTTAACAATTTTGTTTTTTTCATTTAAAGGATTATTAGTCTCTTTTAAATCAATTTTAAATCCAAACTGCTTTGCAATCTTTTCTGAAGTTTCTGGTATAAATGGCCAGAGCAATATTCCGATAATCTTAATTGAATCACCTAATTCATACAGAATTCTTTTATCTTTAGATTCCCAGGGTTTTTTGCTTTGAACATATTCATTGCACAAATCCACAAATGCAAAAATCTCATTTAAAACCTTGTCAAATTCAAAATTACTAAATAACCTTTCTATTTTCTTAATATTAATCTTCTTGCTTAGAGAATTCCTTGTCTTTTCAATTCCATTTTTCTCAATTAAAGAAGAAACTCTTGAAATCAAGTTTCCAAGTTTGTCTGCAAGTTCGTTGTTATGCCTTTCGACCAGGGCTTTTTCTGAAAAATCCCCATCCTCTCCAAAAGGAGCGCTCCTGAATAAAAAATACCTTGCAGAATCAACTCCTGCAATAGATATTAATTCATCTATATTAATTACTTTTCCTCTTGACTTTGAAATTTTCTCATTATTCAATGTCCACCAGCCATGTGCAAATATTTTCTTGGGCAATTCAATTCCTGCACTTAGCAACATTGCAGGCCAGTAAACAGTATGAAACCAAATAATGTCTTTTCCAATTAAATGAACATCTGCCGGCCAGAATTTTTCTCTTTTATTAATCCTCGTAGCAGAATAATAATTCAAAAGTGCATCAAACCAGACATAACTAATGTGATTATTATCAAAAGGCAGTTTAATTCCCCATTCAAAACTTGTTCTTGAAATGCTTAAATCATTCAATCCTTCTTTAACCCTGTTGATAATTTCTTTTCTTCTGTTTTCAGGGGAGATAAATCCTTTATTCTTTTCATATAAATCAAGAAGTTTTTTTTTATATTTAGAGAGTCTAAAAAAATAGCTTTTTTCCTTTAAAATCTCCACTTTTTTCTTATGGATTGGGCAACATCCATTAATTAAATCTTTTTCAGTATAATAGGCTTCACATCCTGTGCAATAATATCCCTCATATTCCCCAAGATAAATATCTCCTTTGTCATAAACTTTTTGCAAAACCTCCCTAACAACTTTTTCATGCTCTTTATCTGTTGTTCTTATAAAATAATTGTATTGAATATTCAGTTTTCTCCAGGCTTCTTTAAACTTTGGGACTAATTCATCTATGAATTGTTTTGGAGTTTTTCCTTTTTCCTTGGAAATCCTCTCTATCTTCTTGCCATGCTCATCTGTTCCAGTAAGAAAAAAAACCTCTTTTCCTAAAATCTTATTCCATCTGGAGAGTATATCCGCTGCTATTGTCGTATATGCATGTCCAAGATGAGGGACATCATTTGGATAATAAATTGGTGTTGTAACATAAAATTTTTTTGCCATAACAATTCAACAAAAAAGAGATATAAAAAGTTAATCCTCATAAAGTCTTTGAACATAATCTTCAAGATTAAGAACTTTCCTTTCTGTTAATTTAGAATCCCATACAACAGGAAGGCCAAATTTTTTAAGATTAAGAACATCAGGAGAAACAGGAGTATCTACACTTACAAACTTATAACCCAGTCTGCTCTCTTTTACTTTTCTATTAAGCCTCTCCATTTTTATTAAACCAGAATGAATCTCAGAAATTTGTGCATAAATTCCGTTTAATATTTTATTTCTATCATAATCGCTATCATCTACAACAATAAAATGATATCTTGCCATTGGATGATCCATATAAAAATTATCAGGAGAAATTTCCTGATACCATCTAATATGCCTACTTTTTCTTGGAATTTGTTTTGAAAAATCCATTAATTTTTTCTTTTCCATACTTTTAAAAAATACCCCCCCTATATAATAATTATTGTAATAAAATGGATATAAAAGAGTCTGATAGGGTTAAGGAGCTCAAGCACAAATCAAGGAGATTAAGCATAAAAGGGGGTATTTTTTCCTCAATGAAAGAATCCTTTGGAGGAAATTATCTTTCTCCTTTTGCAATAGCAATTAACTCCAGCAATTCCCTCGTTGCAATGCTTAATTCTATTCAGGGACTTTTGGGTCCATTAAGCCAGTTATATGGTTCAAAATTAATAGAAAAAACATCAAGAAAAAAAGTAGTTATAAGAAGTGTTTTTTTTGAATCTCTCATTTGGCTCCCTTTGATGGCAATTGCCTTTCTTTTTTATAAAGAAATAATTACTGGATTTCTTCCCCTGTTTCTTTTAATATTCTTTTCAATTTATATAATACTTGCAAATGTAAGCCATCCTGCCTGGTTTTCCTGGATGGGGGATATTGTTGATGAAAAATACAGAGGAAGATGGTTTTCAAAAAGAAACTTGTTTATTGAAACATTCTCCCTTATATTTGCAGTGTCTTCTGCATTTTTCCTGGATTATTTCAAAAAAACAGAAAATGTCATGATTGGATTTATTATTCTCTTTCTTCTTGCATTTTTGTCAAGATTAACCTGCTGGAGAATTTTCAGAAAACAGTACAATCCGAAAATAAAGATTTCCAAGAAAGATTATTTTTCATTCGGAGAATTTCTGAAAAAAGCTCCTTCAACTAATTTTGGGAAGTTTGCGATTTTCAGGGCCTTGCTTAATTTCTCTATGGCAATCTATTCTTCTGTTCTTGCAATATTTTTGTTAAGAAATCTCCAGCTGAATTATCTCCATTATATCATAATAATCTTTTCTGCAACAGTGTTTTCTCTTATTGTTACAGAAATCTGGGGAAAAATTACAGACAAATATGGAAATTACTTTGTTCTTGTAATAACAACTATTTTCATCCCAATAATTCCACTTATATGGATACTCTCTCCTTCATTAGCCTACTTAATTTTAATCCCAGGAATAATCAGAGGGGTATTCTGGACAGGATTTAATCTTGCCACAGTAAATTTCATATATGACAATGTAAGGAATCAAAAAAGAGGATTGGCTGTCTCTTATTTTAACATGTTATCAGGAATAGGGATATTTTTAGGGGCAACAACAAGTGCCATTTTAATAAAATATCTTCACATAGGAAAAATTGAACCAGTAAGTGCAATCTTTATCTTTAGTTCTCTTTTAAGCATGCTTGTTGTATTCTTTGGAATAACTCAGATAAGGGAAATTAAAAAAAAGAAAAAAATGTCAGGTATAAAGGATTTTGAAACATTTGTCGTAAAACAAGCAAAACCAACATTGCTTGAAGAGGCACATGAAATCATCTCAGTAAAAAAATATTTTAATAAACCATAAGCCTTTTAAAGAAACTACACAGAATAATAAAATGTTTAATAAAAAAGATTGTAAAAGATGTGGTGAAAAAATAAGCAAAAAGTATAGTTTTTGCCCTAAATGCGGAACTCCTATAAATCAAAAACAAAATAATGAAAACTGGGGCATGCTTGGTAAAAATGATTTCTCTGAAGAAGTTGATCCTTTTTCCAATTCTTTTCTTGGGAAAATAAGTGGGGGTATAATTAACAAAATGCTAAACAACACAATGAAAATGCTTGAAAAAGAAATGCAAAAAGAAATGCAGAACAAAAATCAGGACAGCAGGAATATGCCAAGAACAAAATTCAGATTAATGATAAACGGAAAAGAAATTAATCTTAATAATGGAGAACTTGCTGAAAATCAGCAAAAAGAGAATATAAAAGAGAATAAAATAAAATTAAATGAATTTACAGAAGAGCAAATTCTTAGACTTTCCAAACTTAAAAAAACAGAACCAAAAACCTATCTAAAAAGGATAGGTGATAAAATTATCTATGAAGTTGAACTTCCAGGAGTAGAATCCCAAAAAGATATCTCAATCAGAAAACTTGAAAACAGCATAGAAATAAAAGCAATTGCAAAAAACATCGGATATATAAAAAGAATCCAATTGGGCCTTCTAATAATTAATTACAATTTTTCAAATAATCTGCTTATTCTTGAATTTAAGGGAAATTGATAAATTCGCAAAACTTATAAATAGTTCAATTTTTTGAATGCTGTATGAGGCTGTAGCTCAGTCTGGTTAGAGCACTGCTCTGATAGACTCAAACAAGTTTGGTCTGCCAAATTCAAGTTTGAATTCAGCAAGGCAGGGGTCCACAGTTCAAATCTGTGCAGCCTCATTCATTAAGATTATTTTTTAGAAATCTTATTCAATTCTTTAACAATTGCTTTCATCCCGCTTGAGCCAAAGCTTTTTTTTCCTCTTTCTGTATCTGAAAGTTTTTTCACTTCCTGGATTTTTGCCCTTGCAACAGGAATTAAAATTATCTGAGCAATCCTCATTCCTTTTTCAATTTCAACTGTTTTATCATTCATATTTACAAGCATTATAGAAACCTCTCCTCTAAAACCACTGTCAAAAGTTCCTGCAACAGTGTGCACATTCATCTTCTGAACAATTCCAGCCCTATCTCTTACTAATCCCACATAACCCCTTGGAATCTCTATTGCTATTCCTGTTCCTATTGTTTTTTGCTCCAGAGGAAAGAGAGTTACATCTTCTATTGCTTTTAAATCAAAACCAGCATCACTTCCAAAAATATATTCAGGAGATTCTGCATTCTTTGAAAGTTTTAGGAAATTTAATGTAATTTCAGAATTCTTATCCTTCTTTTTCATTCCAGAATAAAAATAAACCCTCTTATAAAGATTTTGATTAAAAAACCCCAAGCTTTTTAAACCGATTTTTTCTACAATAAGAATGGTCAAAGGAATGTATCATTATATACAACAAGCATGGAAAAAACCAGATGCAAAAACACTTAGAGAAAGAATGATTGGATGGAGAGAATCAGAAACTCAAGTTAAAGTTGAAAAACCTCTAAGATTAGACAAAGCAAGAGCACTTGGATATAAAGCTAAAAAGGGTTTCGTAGTAATAAGAATCAGGCTAAAAAGAGGGGGGCACAAAAGACCAAGACCAAATAAAGGAAGAAGAAGCAAAAGAATGCACACAAGAAAAAATCTTAAAATGTCCTACAAATGGATTGCTGAACAAAGAGTCCAGAATAAACACAGAAATCTTGAAGTATTAAATTCCTATGAAATTGGAAAAGATGGAATAAATTATTTCTTTGAAGTGATATGTGTTGACCCTGAAAAACCAGAAATAAAAAATGATTCAACCCTCAAATGGATTACAGAAGGCGCAAACAAAAAAAGAGTTCTTAGAGGATTGACAAGTGCTGCAAAAAAATCAAGAGGATTAAGAAGCAAACATCCTGCAAACAAATCAAGACCAAGTGTGAGAGCTGGAAAAAGACAGGGAAAATAAGCATATTTTAAAGTAGAATAATTCTTAAAAACAATCAATCCTTAAAATAAAAATTCCAAAAATTATATAAACTACTAATCTTTTTTCCTGAGATGTTATCTTCATCCCCAATAGATTTAAAAAATGTTCCCCAAAATGAAATTGAAAAAGAGATTCTTCGTCTTGGCATGATTGCTGAACTAGATGCAGTAAGTCTTTATGAACAGTTAGCTGCAAAATCCAAGAACAGAAAGATAAAAGCAACACTTCTTGAGATTGCAAAAGAAGAAAAAACCCATGTTGGAGAATTTCAGGCACTGCTTCTGGAGCTGGATAAAGAACAGGTTAAAGAGCTTGAGAAAGGAAAAAAAGAAGTAAAAGAATTAACTAAATAAAACTTATCTATAAAGAAATATACATCTTATTCCAACTATCTTTAAAAGATTTATATTGATTAGAAAGCCTATGCTTAAAAGATTTAAAAGTTCATTTTTGGCACTTGCTTTTTTATTGCCTATTTTCTCCTGCAGTCCGGGATATCAGTTGTATAATAATTTTTCTCGGGAATCAAAAACAAAAAAGGAATTTCCAGAAAAAAAGACTGCTCTTGCACTAATTACTACCTATGATTCTGTTGGGGCAACAAAAGGAATGGAAAAGATGTTTGAAGAGGATTTTTCAGATATCAATAATTATAATCTATATAACAAAAGAACAAAAAATATTAAGGAAATAAAGAATTTCCCAAAAGAATATCGTAAATTAAAGACAATTGATGCATTAATACTTGCATATCATGGAAAAAATGATTTAATTATTATAAACGATTCAGAAACAATAGACTCTTCAAACATTAAAAAAATATTCAAAGACTATAATGCTATTCTCTCAAAAAATGCAATAATTATTTTGTATTCCTGCAACACCGGTTCAGAAGAGAACAACATAGCCAAAAAATTATCTGATGTGACAAATAGGGATGTTATAGCCCCAAAACTTCCTATTATTCCTGAGACTTACTTAAAAAAAGAAAACAGAACAGGAGAATTTACAACAGATAAAAATGGGAGACTAACTTTTGATTATGATCACTTCGATGTGTATTTTGAGATGTTTTTCAGGCGTTTTCCATATTTAGTCATGGGAACAACTTCTCATGGCAAGTTCGGGAAAAAAAGATTCTATAAAGACAAATGTGAAGATTTTTTTCTATTCATAGATAAAAAGCAAAAAGAAGATTAATAACCAAAAAACTTAAATATGAACTTCTTTTCATATAATAATGACACATCAGTTTACAGAATTGCCTTACGGGTATGATTCTCTAGAACCTTATATAGATGAAGCAACAATGAAAATACATCATGACAAGCATCATAAGGCTTATTTTGACAAGTTTATGACTGCAATAAAAGATTATCCTGAATTGCACAAAAAACCAATTGAAAATATTTTAAAGGATTTAAGCAAACTGCCTGAAAACATAAAACCTTCTGTTACAAATAATGGAGGGGGATTTTATAATCATGATTTTTTTTGGAGTATTCTTAAAAAAAATATTCCTTTTAACAATGCTTCTGAGATTGGAGAAGCAATAATTAAGAAATTTGGGAATTTTGAAGATTTCAAGGAACAATTTTCAAATTCAGCATTAACCCTCTTTGGAAGTGGATGGAGCTGGCTGGTATATGATGAAAAAACAAAAAAACTGGAAATAATCCAGACAAAAAACCAGGATTGCCCCCTGAGCATTGAAAAAATCCCTCTTCTGGCAATTGATGTTTGGGAGCACACATATTATTTAAAATATCAAAACAGGCGTGCAGAATATATTGAAGAATTCTTTAATATAATCAACTGGGAAAAAGTTGAAGAATTGTTTGTTGAAGCAAGGGATTAAAATTAAAAACTATTATTTGTTAAGTAAATTATGCTTTACAAAAAACTTGCTGAATTATATGAGTCTCTTGGAAGCACAACAAAGAGGCTTGAAAAAACAGAAATTCTTTCTAAATTTCTTGAATATCTGTCAGAAGAAGACAGAAATGTCCTTTATCTTTTAGAAGGAAATATTTATCCGGAATATGAAGAAAAGAAAATCGGAATTTCAAATCAGCTTGCATTAAAAGCAATTTCAAAAGCCTGCGGAATTGAAACAAAAAAAGTAATTCAGGAATGGAAGAAAATAGGAGATTTGGGAAAAGTTGCTGAAAAACTAACTAATGAAAAAAAACAAAAAACACTTGCATCCCACATATTAACAACAAAAAAAGTTCTTGAAAATTTAAGAAAGCTTCCTGAATTAGAAGGAAAAGGAACAGTTGATAAAAAGCTCTCATTAATAATAGAACTCCTCACTTCTGCAAAACCAATAGAAGCAATTTACTTGATAAGGACATTGATTGGAGATTTAAGAATAGGAATACAGGAAAGCACAATCAGAGAAGCACTTGCAAAAGCCTTTTTCAAAGAACCAAAAGAAGCTTCTGATAAAATACAAGAAGCAATTGACAAATCCAATGATTTGGCAGAAGTATTTGATTTATGCAAAAAAAGAAACATAAAAGAATTAGGAAAAATTTCTTTGCAGGTCGGAAAGCCAATAAAAGCCATGCTTGCACAAAAAGCAAAGAATTTTGAAGAAGGATTTAAGGCACTTGGAAAACCCTGTGCAATTGAGTATAAATATGACGGCTTTAGACTTATAATTCACAAAAAAGGGGAAGAGGTAAAACTTTTTACAAGAAAACTTGAAAATGTATCAAAGCAATTTCCTGAAGTTGTTGAATATTTAAAAAAATATGTCAGGGGAAATTCTTTTATCCTTGATTCAGAAGCAGTTGGATATGATAAAAAAACAAAAGAATATTCTCCTTTTCAGGCTATTTCGCAGAGAATAAGAAGAAAATATGACATAGGTAAAATGCAGAAAGAACTTCCTGTTGAAATTAATGTTTTTGATGTCCTTTATTACAATGGAAAACCTATTCTTGATGAGCCATTTGAAAAAAGAACGGAATTAGTGAAAAAAATAATAACCAATATACCTTACAAGATAATTTCTGCAAAACAGATAATCACCTCTAATGAAAAAGAAGCAGAAAAATTCTATAAAAAAGCCTTAAAAGACAATCAGGAAGGAGTAATGATGAAAAATCTAAAAGCTCCTTATAAACCAGGAAGAAGAGTCGGAAATATGCTTAAACTAAAACCAGAAGAAAAAGATCTGGATTTGGTTATTACAGGGGCAGAATATGGAAAAGGAAAAAGAAGCGGGTGGTTTTCAAGTTTTATTCTTTCCTGCAAGGGAGAAGAAAGCGGGAAATATCTTGAAATAGGGAAAGTTGGAACAGGAATAAAGGAAAAATCAGAGCTTGGAATTTCCTTTGAAGAATTAACTGAAAAAATAAAACCCCTAATAACTTCAGAAACAGAGAAAATGGTTTCAGTAAAACCAAGAATAATTGTTGCAGTAACTTATCAGGAAATTCAAAAATCTCCAAACTATAATTCAGGATGGGCTTTAAGATTTCCAAGAATAACTGCATTAAGACCAGACAAGCCTCTTTCAGAAATTGCAAATCTTAAAGAAGTTGAAAAGGATTTCCATAATCAGAAAAGAAACTGGAAATATGGGTGAATATAATAATTTTTAAAAAGTGATTAATATGCCCCATTTCATGAGTATACCTTATATTCTATTAGTTTTAGATTGCACAATATTCTCTATAATCTTTAAAATAGTAAAAGGAGAAAGAAAGTTATTAATTCAACTTGAGAAAGTATATTATATTCTAGCATTTACTTGTGCAATAATTATCCTAACATCAATATTCTTTATTAATAAAATATTTTCAAGATATATTTATCCAAATCCCATTATTCTTTTTGCACTTGTAATAATAATTATTTTCTTCTCCATCTCCTTTACAAACGTATTAAGCAAAATGGGGGATTTTTTTGAAAAGCAATGGAAACAACCAAAAAGATAAAAACTCCCCACTCCTTAATCTTTCATGCTTAAAGGATTTCAAAAATATCTTTCTCTCTCAGTAAAATTAATCCTGTTTTTGTCTATTTTCAATGCAGTATATAATCACCTCTGGCATCTTGCATCAACAGGAATTTTTCTCCTAATCCTTCTTTTTATTCCACAAATAATTACAAAATATGAAGTAAAAATTCCAAATGAATTTGAGGCATTTCTTTTAATTTTTGCAATTATAACTCTATTTCTTGGAAAAACAGGGGGGATAATAACTCCCATTGTATTTGGAATAGCAATTGCAATGATTGGATTTATGATTCTTGCTATCCTTTATTCAAGCAATCAAATAAAGAAAAATTATTTCCTGATAATTATGTTTTCTTTTAATTTTGCAGTCGCATTTGGTTTTGCTCTTGAACTTTTGAAATATTATCTAAAGATTCTCCTCAATCAACCTCTATCTTCTGATCTTTACATTTATTCAATGCAGACAATGACATTTGTTATTATTGGGGCATTAATTTCATCAATAATTGGGTACTTATACATGAAAAATTATACTGGAATACTAAGAATTTTTGCCAAAAAAATTATGGAAAAAAATCCAAAAATATTTCAGAAACCAGAAATATTAAAAGAAGAAATTTTGGGAATAATAAAAAAAGGAGAAAGTGAAAAGATTGAATTCAAATCCACCCTAAGAATAAATCTTTATACAAATGAAATTGACAGGAAAATAGAATCTTCTTCATTAAAAACACTTGGGGCATTTATGAATTCCAATGGGGGAATTCTTCTTATTGGGGTTGAAAATTCGGGGAAAATAACAGGAATAGAAGAGGATAAATTTGAGAACAAGGATAAATACCTCCTTCATCTTACAAATATAATAAAAACAAGAATAGGAAAAAAAGTTCTTCCTCTGCTGGATTTCAAATTTACAGAAATAAATAATAAAAATGTCCTTAAAATAGAATGCAAAAAAAGCCACAAGCCTGTTTTTATTAAGTCTCCTGAGAATGAGGAAGAATTTTACATAAGAGCTGGTCCATCCAGCATCCAGATAAAAGGAAGTGAGCTCGTGGATTACATTAATAAAGGCTTCAAAGAATAAAAACTCTCCGTCGAGCTATTTAAAAACCTTTATAAAGCTATTTTTTCTTTAAATAATAACTCTTGCGATTTTCATCAGAGGCAATTTAAAAAATAGCCTTTCAATGATTTGAGAAAATCCAGCCAAATAGGCTGGAAAAAAACCAGAGGGTTTGTTTCAAATGGCATCACAAAGCAATTACAAAATCCAGAATATTGTAGCAACTGCTTCTTTAGGAAAACCTGTTCCGCTTACAAAATTAGCAAGAACCCAGCCAAATACAGAATATAATCCAGAGACTTTTCCGGGATTAGTTCTTAGAGTTAAAGAGCCAAAATCCGCTGTCCTAGTATTTTCTTCGGGTAATCTTGTCTGTACAGGAACAAAATCCCTTACTCAGGTAAGAGAAGTCATAGATGCAGTAATAAAACAGCTCAAAAAAATAAATGTAAACATAACAACAAAGCCCAAAATAACTGTCCAAAATATTGTTGCTTCAGGCACAATTGAACTAAAGCTTAATCTTAATTTTCTCGCTCTTGAAATGGAAAATACAGAATATGAACCAGAACAGTTTCCTGGTTTGGTTTATAAGTTAGTTGAACCTACAGCTACCTTTCTTTTATTCTCAAATGGAAAGCTCGTTTGCACAGGAACAAAGAACAAAGAACAGCTTGAAGACAGCATGGCACAGCTTCTAAAGAATGTCAAAACTGCATTGAAAAATTATAAGAAATAGACTTTGTATATTTCTAGTATAATAATCTTTAAAAATAAGTTTCAATTTAAAAGAGAGATGATTAATAATTTTCTTAAACAATACTTTGACTTTCTAAAAAAGCCGATTATAAGGGGGGAATCTCTTAAAAAAACAGAAATAACCTTAGAAATGCCCTTAGAAGAAAAAGTAAAAATAATAAATGAAAATAAAGGGAAAAAAGCATTAATTAAGGATAATCGCTCTCAAAAGTATGTTGTAGGTATTATAGAGCCAAAAGACAACACGGCATTTGGATTAAAAATAATAAAAAATATAACAGAAGAAACTAAAAATTACTTTTACCCTGTTTTTTACAGGAATTTATCTGAATTGATGGTAACTGTTAATTAATTATAAATGATTCTTATTTAAAAAATTCATAAACTATTAATCCAATTATCCCTGTATATGCAATATATTTAGTGATATCATAAGAGGTTCCAATTATTTCATTCATAGAAGACTGTATTGGTCCAAGCCCCATTCATAATTAACCCCCACCATAAATTCACGTGCACCTTTTGGATAGAATGCCATTCTAAGCCAATTTTCTAATGTAAGCATTGTTCTTGGAGGTCTTCTTAATTGCTGCTCTCTTACTTCCATATACCCACTATCAAATAGGGATTTATAACCCTTTATTCACTGGATTATACAATAATCCCAATACATTTTATAGTATATACAAATCTATAAAAAAGAGGGATTTCTCTAAAATTTATGGAAGATGGAGAATTCTCTGAAGAAGCATATTCTATGAATATTTCTGAAACAGAGGGTAAAAAAAAGCCCAAATCAGAAGATTTGATAATTGAGGCAAAGAATTTCTTTAATTTCAATAAAGAGGATTTGGGAGAATCCATAAGAAAAAGAACAAATGTTATTTTTCTGGATTTTATAAAACTGGCAGAATTTTCAAATAAACTCTCAGAAGAGATAATCCTTAATCCAGAAGAAACCTTAAGCATCATAGAATTGGCAATTGAAGAACTTGGATTAGTAAAAAATGCAAGAATTAGATTAAAAAACCTTCATGAAGGCTATCAGATAAAAATAAGAAATATCCGTTCAAAGCATTTAAATGAACTTATAATGCTTGAGGGAATTATAAGGCAGGCTTCAGATGTAAGACCTCAAGTGGTAAATGCAAAATTTGAATGCCCAAGTTGCGGAACAATTATCTCTGTTTTGCAGATTGAAAAGAAATTTAGAGAACCCTCAAGATGCTCCTGCGGAAGAAGAGGAGGATTTAGATTAATTTCAAAAGACATGGTGGATACCCAGAGACTGGTTGTTGAAGAATCTCCTGAATCCTTATCAGGAGGGGAACAGCCAAAAAGAATAAACATTTTTGTAAAAGAGGATTTAGTTGAGCCAAGAATGGAGGAAAAAACCACTCCTGGCGCAAAAATAAAAGTTATTGGAGTTTTAAAAGAAGTTCCTGTTCCATTAAGCACAGGAGGACTTTCGACAAGATTTGAACTTGCAATTGAGGCAAACAATATTATCCCATTAGAAGAAACATTTGAAGAATTGGATATAAATGATGAAGATGAGAGACAAATCCAGGAAATTTCAGAAGACCCAAAAATATTTGAAAATTTAGCAAAAAGTATAATACCCAGTGTTTGGGGATATGAAGAAATAAAAAAAGCACTTGTTCTGCAGTTATTCGGAGGAGTTCAAAAACAAATGTCAGATGGTTCAAAATCCAGAGGAGACATACATATTCTTCTCATAGGAGATCCTGGTGTTGCTAAATCCGTAACTCTTAATTTCATGGCAAATATTTCTCCAAAAGGAAGGTATGTTGTAGGTAAATCTACATCAGGAGCAGGATTAACTGCAACAGTTGTAAGAGACGAATATCTAAAGGGATGGAGTTTAGAAGCAGGTGCAATGGTTCTTGCAAACAAGGGTTTAGTCTGCCTTCATCCAGATACAATGATAATTGCAGATAATAAAATAAAAAAGATTTCTTCATTATTTAATGAAAATAATATAAAAGAAATTAAATTAGAAAATGGGAAAGCACAGATTAATGACAAAATAACGCAGATTTTAACATGGGATAAAAAATATAATTTCCATAATTCAGACTCTTCAATGATAAGAAGAAAACATTATTCAGGTAATTTAATAAAAATTGATTTTGAATCTGGATTTTCAATAAGATTAACCCCGGACCATCAATTGGTGGATGGAAATTCTATGTTATGGAAAGAGGCAAAAGAGTTTAATGAATCTGAATTTGTTTTTGCTCCCTTAAAACTCCCCTCTCATAATAAAAAGGTATATCTTTTGGATATTATCCCTGATAACTGGATTGTCTGTCTGAATAAAGAAGAAAAGAGAGAAATTAAAGAAAAAATACTTCAAAATTATGAAAATCTGTCTGAATTCAATAAGATATATTCTCTTGACAGAAATATTCTCTCAGGAGGAAAACAATTTAATATAAAATTGTTTAAACAAATACTAAATGATTTGGGAATTTATGATTTATGGAAGGAAAAAAATCTTAGTTATGGCAGGTCAAAATCAGGGGAAAGATTGAGAATATCAGAAATTACCCCGGAATTATCTTATCTTGCAGGATTTTCCCTGGGAGACGGGCATATAAAGTCTGACAAAAAACATTCTCTTTTGCAGATAACACAATCCACAAAAAATTATAAGCAGATAGAAAGATTAAGATATTATTTTAATAAAACTTCATACAGAAAATTGGGGGAATATAAAAGAAACTCCCAGTCTGTTATAAAAGATAAACTAGTTTATTCCGAACACAAGGTTCTTTATTCAGGATCAAATTTAATATGCTATTTAATAAATCATTTTATCAAAAATAAATTAAATAATATTCTTGAATTATCAGATGAGAATATGAAAGCTTTTATTGCGGGATGTCTGGACTCTGATGGATGTATTTCCACAAAGAATTATATTAAAAAAGGAAATAAATATGAAATAACTCATTCAGAATTTTTAATAAGCAATGATTATGAGTTAAATAAAAATTTCATGCTTGCATTAAGAAGATTGGACTGCTATTCAAGATTAGTTGAACAAAAACCAATATGCATTATAAGAACAACCGGCAATCTTGATGTGCTTCATCTTTTAAATTCAGTAAAAGATTATTCTGTAAAATACAGGGAAATCCCCCTAAGAAAAGACTTAATCTCTTCTTCAAGTTCAAAAATTCCTGCAGAAACAGCTGTGAATATATGCAGAAGAATAACAGATGAAATAAAGACTTCCGAATTAAATTCTGCAGGAATTTCTTCAGTTATTTATGATTATATAAATAAAAACAGACAGCCTTCAAGGGAACAGCTTATTAAAATTAAAAATAAATTAAATCTATCCCGGGAACTTAATAATGAAATTGAACTTGTTGCAAAAAGGGATTATTTTTTAGATAAGATAATCAAGATATCAAAAGAGAAATATGAAGGATATGTTTATGATTTATTAGTTCCTAAGACGCATAATTTCATTGCAGAAGGAATTGTTGTTCATAATTGCATTGATGAATTAGAAAAAATGGATCCTCAGGACAGAAGTGCTATGCATGAAGCAATGGAACAGCAAACAGTCACTATTTCAAAAGCTAACGTGCAGGCAACCTTAAAAGCACAAACTTCTGTTCTTGCAGCAGCAAATCCAAAATTTGGAAGATTTGACCCATTTATGCCAATACCTCAGCAAATAGATTTGCCTCCAACTCTGATAAATAGGTTTGACATAATCTTCACATTAAGAGATATACCAGACAGAATCAAAGATGAAAAAATAGCAACTCATGTCTTAAAAGAACATCAAAAAGATACAAAAGAAGCCATTATTGACACAAGTCTGTTTAGGAAATATATTGCATATGCAAAACAAAAAATAATCCCAAAATTAAGTTCAGAAGCAGTGGAGGAATTAAAGAGATTTTATATTGAATTAAGAAACAAACCAGTAACTTCTGAAAGTGCAATGAGGCCAATTCCGATTTCAGCCAGGCAATTGCAGGCATTGATTAGAATGGCTGAAGCATCTGCAAAAATAAGACTGAGCGAAAATGTCTCAAAAGAAGATGCCAGACAATCCATTGAACTTATGAAATATTACTTAATGCAGGTGGGTTATGATTATGAATCAAAAACATTTGATATTGATAAAATCACAGGAAAGTTCTCTGCTTCCCAGAGAAATAAAATATTCCTTGTAAAAGAAACAATAACTGCCCTTGAAAGCAAAATGGGAAAAATGATTCCTTATGAAGAAATTGAAAAAGAACTTGAAGACAAAATAGGCAAGGACGAATTAGAAGAAGTAATAAATAGGTTAATCCGGGACAATGAAATTTACAGGCCAAAAAAAGGATATATTGGTGTGTTTTAATTAATCAATTAATATGTCTTTAAACACTTTTGAACTTCATTAATCGAACTATCTAATCTAGCATTTACTCTTTCCTTGCATTCTCGAGAAATTACATCTGTTTCATCTATTCTTCCTTTCACCTCACTGGCAACAAGAACATATTTGTTAAACTCTTCATCAAGAAATAATTTTGCTGAATCATATTTACCCTCATTAATAAAATTATAAACTTTTATTTTGTCATTTACATCTTCTACTACAATGTGAGTTGCATCTTCCATAATCCTATCTTTAAATGTTTGACTTATACAAGAACCAGCAGTTAACATAATTGAACCTGCTAAAAGTAGCGAGTTTATTGTTTTTCCCATTTCAAAATATCTTAATCCTTATTTATAAAGATTTATGTCTTTTTATCATATAATAAATCTTCAACTCATAAAAACTTATAAACTCTATTTATTTTTCACTAAAATGGCTGAACAGGGACAATTCAAAAGAAATGTTGCACATAAATTAAGAATAAATGATTTATTAATTGGAAAGCCAGTTATGGATGGGGAAAGATTTTCTTTTTTAGAACTTGGTGAAAAAAAAATAATCAGGGTAAATATTATTGGAAGCATTGTTGATAAATTTGAAAGTGAAGGAGAAAGAAAATACATTTTCTTTAAATTAGATGATGGTTCAGGGCAGATAAGCCTGAAAGTTTTTGGAGATGATATTGGAAAGTTCAAGGAAATAACCCAGGGATTGACTGTTTTAATAATTGGGGTGCTAAGATACTGGAATAATGAAACCTATATTCAGCCAGAAATAATAAAGGAACAAGATTCAAAATATCTGCTAATAAGGAAATTAGAACTTGAAAAAGAAGCTCCTCAAAAGATTTCTCATGTTGAAAAATCACAGATAATTGCAATAAAAGACAAAATACTTGAGCTCATAAAAAATGCAGAAGAAGAAGGTGGAATTGAAAAATCCCAGATAATAATAAAATTAAATGAAAGCTCTCCTGAGATAATAAACCAGGAAATAAAGAAATTCCTTGAAGAGGGGATAATTTTTGAACCAAGACCTGGAAAAGTCAGATATCTTGGATAAGAAAATAATTATTTGGAATAATCTGTTTGAAGAACCACATCTTTTAAATTAAATTTTTCTTCATATTCTCTTGCAAAAGCCAGAGCTTTTTCATAATATTTTGGAGCAGATAATCCCACTTTTTCTGGTTTAGAATAAAAGTATACAAATAAAAAAGGATTGGATTGCATGTTTTTACTTACAGAAATTACTGCAGAAGTATTAGTTATACACATATTATCAAAAAATTTATTTAACAGGTCTTTTGTTCTTTTAATCTTTGATTTTCTCTCTTCTTCTATTCTGGTTATATTCTCAATTTTTACCATAAAACTCTACCTGACTATTATTTATAAAAATTTATATAGTCAAGTTTCAGCATAATCTCATGGCAACTTATGAACAACTTCTTAATGAAGCATACAGCAAAGTAAAGCAAATTGAAGGAAACGGGGAAAGATTTGAAATTCCAAAAATAGAAGGGCACATAGAAGGCAAAAAAACAATTTTAACAAATTTTCTGCAGATTGCTTCTTATATGAGAAGAGATCCCGAACATCTTCAGAAATTCCTGCTGAAGGAACTTGCAACTTCAGGGCAAAGAGAAGGGGAAAGATTAGTCCTTAATAATAAAATTCCAAGCACAAAAATAAATTCGAGAATAGATCAATATCTAAAGGAATTTGTTATCTGCAAAGAATGCAGAAAACCGGATACAGAATTAAAAAGGGAAAACAGGCTGACTTTTATACATTGCTTGGCCTGTGGTGCAAAGCATCCTGTAAGAGAGAAAATATAAATATTTATAAAAGAAATTTTCTTTTGAATAAGAAATAATTAAACAAAATGGAGGAAAAATGGTAGAAGCTTATTGTGTTAAATGCAAGAAAAAAGGGCAAAAAATGAAAGACGCTGTAATGCATCAAACTGCTAGAGGCGGATTTATGGCAAAAGGAAAATGCCCTGATTGTGGAACAGTTATGTGTGCTATGATGTCCAAGGAAAAGGCAGAAAAAGCAATGAAGACTGGTGAAGCAAAAAAAGGATACTAAATAATTGGTTTTTAGCTTAATTAGGCTTAACTCAAACTTAAAGGAAGTTGACTGTTAAGAAACCATAGGTGTCTGGGTAATTTGTAAAGATTATGCAGACCAAACAAAGTGAGGTCTTACAAATGTTTATAAATGTAATAAAATCTTACAGAAATGTAGTTGCAATCTGTGATAAAGAATTATTGGGCAGGAAGTTTGAAGAAGAAAAATTCCAGTTGGATGTAAAAGAAAACTTCTTTAAGGGAAAAGAAGTTTCTGAAAAAGAAGCAATGGAAATAATAATTGATATGGCTAAAGAAGATGCAACTTTCAATATAATTGGGGTCAAGTCAGTAAATACTGCCCTGAAATGCGGAATAATCATGAAAGAAGGAATAGGAAAAATAAGGGATATTCCTTTCGCACTAGTTCTAATGTAATTTTTAATTAATGTGTAAATCACTCGTGTGTAAATGTAGAATAAAGTTAAGAGATTATAATTACATTGTATAATTTTACTTAGATAATTAATTATTGTTTTATAATAACAGATATAATTTTACTTAGATAATTATAATATATCCCCAAAACTCTTATAAACCCTTTCTAATTTCTTAAAACATGGAAAATAAATTCAATGAAGAAAAAGAATCTGAAAGCTCAGAAGAATTTGGAGAATCAGAAGAAAACTCTGAAGAACAAAAGATAACCCGTGCAAAACTTCCAAGAGGAGATGAGATTATAGGAATAATTGAAGAAAGACTTGGAGGAAATAAAATGAAAGTTAATTGCCTTGATGGAAAAACCAGAAATTCCAGAGTTCCGGGAAGATTAAAAAGAAAACTCTGGCTAAGGCCAGGAGATATTGTAATAGTTAAACCATGGGAACTTGACAAAAGCAAAGGAGATGTAATTTTCAAATACCCCTCAAATCAGATTGAATGGCTCAAAAGAAATGGATATTTAAAAACAGAAAAACAGGAATTCTAAATATTTATTAACCTATTTCTCTTTTTTAAAACATGAAGAAAAGGGGTTTATCGACAATAATAGCAACTCTTCTTATAGTACTTTTGATTCTTGTGGCAACTGGAATTGTGTGGGTGGCGATAAAATCAATAATCACAAAAAATGCAGAAAATATCTCTCTGGGAAAATTCACAGTTGATTTGGAGATAAATTCAGTAAAAAAAACAGATGTGAATGTAAACATAAAGGTTAAAAGAAATCCAGGAGAAGGAGAATTAAAAGGAATAACTTTTGTTGTTTTTGACGGGCAAAACAACTATGTATTTGAGAAAACAAACATTACTCTTAAACCTCTTGAAATAAAAACTTTTGTCGTGGATTATACAGGAGAAGTAGTAAGTGTGTCAATTGCCCCGATGTTTGAATCCAATTCTGGAAAATTAATAACAGGGAGTATTTCAGATACTTATTATATTAATGCAGCAGATGAAGAATACATTCCAACAAATTGCACTCCTTCTTGTGCAGGAAAAGAATGTGGTGATGATGGATGCGGAAATACTTGCGGTGAATGTTCAGGAAATGAACCAAACTGTGTTCTTGGGACTTGTGTTTCTTCAGAAGAACCTTGTGAAGCAAATTGCACATGTGCTGGACAAACCTGTGTTGGACAAACTTGTTCAGATGGATGCAGTGGAAGCTGTCCTGGACAATTAACACTTGAAATAGATTGTGGAAGTCTTATGTGTGGAGATTCTCCTCATGGATGTGGTGTTTGTGCAGAATGTGATACAGGATATTATTGTGATGGAGGAATTTGTGTTGTATCCTGTGTTCCTGATTGCGGAATAAGAGAATGCGGGGCAGTTCCAAATGGATGCGGAACAAGTTGCGGAACCTGTAACTCCACAGCAGGAGAATGGTGTGATAATGGATTTTGCTCTTCAGAATCATGCACACCTGATTGTGGAATAAGAAATTGCGGGGCAGTTCCAAATGGATGCGGAACAAGTTGCGGAACCTGTAACTCCACAGCAGGAGAATACTGCGGTGAAGAAGGAATCTGTATTACAGAAGAAAGTTTAAATTCAGGAACAGTATATTCTGTCTGGCCTTTAGGCATAGGAATATATTTTGACAGTCCTGATTTGCCTAAATCAGGAGTAAGCTATACAAATTATTATACAAAGTTCTTAACAGGAACTGAAGCAAGGTGCCTTCAAATAAGAGATTTTGTAACACCAGTTGTCCCTGAAATATATAATATGAGTTATATAAGATTTGTGACCTCTTTTACAGAGGTAGGAGCAGGAGACATTTATGAAATCTGGGAGACTTATCAGGGATGCATTTCCAGTTAAACTTATTAACTCTTTTTTCCATTTTTAAGAAATGATAAAATTAATCTGTGAAAAATTGCCAAGAATATTAAAAAACAAAAAAAGATTAGAAAAAGAGCTAAATGTAAAGATAAAAAACAGAGGGAAGGAAGTTTACATATCAGGAAAGGCAGAAGATGAATATTCTGCAGAAAAAGTAATTGAAGCTCTTGAATTTGGCTTTCCTTTTTCAAGTGCAATGGAAATTGCAAAAGAGGATTTACTGTTTGAAGTATTAAACATTAAAGAATTTGCCAATTCAAAAAATCTTGAGAGAATAAGAGGAAGAATAATTGGGAGAAAAGGAGGCACTCTTAAAACAATTTCTCATTTAAGCAATTGCAGTCTTGAACTTAAGGATAATAAAATAGGAATTATTGGACTTCCTGAGGATATCAAAAATGCAGAAGAAGCCTGCAGATTATTATTAAAAGGAACAAAACAGGCAAATGTCTATGCTTATCTGGAAAAGCATCATCCAAGACAAATATTAGATTTAGGATTAAAGGAGATTAAAAAGAAGAAGTAACCTTTAAATAAGGTTTAAAATTCCAAATATTATGCCATAAACTTCAAAAGAAGTTTTCAGCATGAAATGCTGCCCTTGTAGCTCAGCTGGCTAGAGCACACGGCTGTTAACCGTGGGGTCGAAGGTTCGAGTCCTTCCGGGGGCGTTTTCCCTTAACTTTTTAACTCCTATTTTTCTATTTTAATTATGAAACTTCAAACAAATAAGCAAAAAATACTTTTAGCAATGTCAGGAGGAGTTGATTCAAGCATAGCTGCCCTTTTATTGAAAAAGCAAGGATATGAAGTTATTGGGGCATTTATGAAAAATTGGTCTGATACAAAAGATCCCCTGACAGGAAGATGCGCCTGGAGAACAGAAAGAAAAATGGCGATAAACATTGCTTCTCAATTAAACATTCCACTAATAACCCTTGATTTTGAAAAACAATATAAAAAAGAAATTATTGAAAAGTTGTTTGAAAAATACAAAAAAGGAATCACTCCTAATCCAGATATTGACTGCAATCAAAAAATAAAATTCCCGCTTCTTCTCAAAGCAGCAAAAAAAATGAAAATAGACCTGATTGCAACAGGGCATTATGCACGTGTAAAAGAAAACACAAAGAAAAGAAATTATGAATTATTAAGGGCAAAAGATGAATCCAAAGACCAGTCTTATTTTCTCTATAAAATAAAACAAAATGAGCTTTCTCATTGTTTGTTCCCAATTGGAAATTATACAAAAATACAAATAAGAAAAATAGCTCATAAAAACAATTTTCCAAATTATAATAAAAAAGGAACAGTAGGGATTTGTTTTGTTGGAAAAGTTAATTTAAAAAAATTCCTTAAAAAGAAAATAAAACCAAAAAAAGGAAAAATACTCAATCCAGAAGGAAAGATTATTGGAGAGCATGATGGCATTTATTATTATACAATTGGACAGAGACTTGGTCCAAGATATGGATTTGAATTAGACAGGGGGGATAAAAATAAACCCTCTAAATGGTATGTAGCAGAAAAAAATGCTAAAAAAAATATAATAATCGCAGCGCCAGAAAATCATCCTCTGAATTTCAGAAAAAATATTATTTTAAAAGATTTCTCATTAATTTCAGATAAAAAAGAAGAATTCAAAAAAAAGAATGCAAAAGTCTCTTCAAGAATAAGGCATGTTGGAGAACTTCTTCCAAGCACACTCTTTTACAACAAAAAAAAGAAGCAATTCAAAATAATTCTTAAAGAACCAATTACAGGAATAAGCGAAGGACAAGCTGTTGTTTTATATCAAAAGGAAAAATGCTTGGGTGGGGGAGAAATTAGATTTTGATTAATACTATTAATTTCTATAATAAATAATTATCTCAGTAAAATCGTACTTGTTATCCTAATACCTAATCTTGTTCATATTATCCAATTTTCTTAACATAATAACTGACTGTTACAGATAAATACTTTCTCCCAATAAGAATAATTTTTAAACTTAATAAACCTTGATAAAATATGCTTGACAAAATAATCCAATCAAGAAGAAGCATAAGGAAATTCAAATCATCCAAACCAGACTGGAGAGACATTATTGAATGTATTGATACTATGAGATATGCTCCTATGGCAGGAAATAACTTCTCATTAAAATTTATATTAATTGATGATACAAAAAAAATAAATGAAATAGCAGAAGCATCCCAGCAGGATTTTGTGGGGGAAGCAAAATACATCTTGGTTGTATGCACTACTCCGACAAGAACCAAGCTTTCTTTTGAGGAAAGAGGAGAAAATTATTTGAGACAACAGGCAGGAGCTGCTATTCAAAATTTCCTTCTTAAAATAACTGAAAAAAGATTAGCAACCTGCTGGATCGGGCATTTTGCAGATGAACAAGTAAAGAGAATTATCAAGCTCCCAAAAGAAATGAATATTGAGGCATTATTTCCAATAGGATACCCTCTTAAAAAACCAGAGTCAAAAAGAAAAATAGAATTAGATAATGTTTTATATTTTAATGAATACGGAAACAGGAAGATGAACAAAGTTAGTAAGTTGGATACTTAAAAAATGGATGCAAAAGAATTTTTCTCAAGACTTGAAAAGATATCTAAAGGAGAATTAAGATTCAGAAATCCAATAAATGAATATGGAAAATTACAATATCCTTTAATTATATATACTCCTTATAAAAAAGAAAATTAAAAAATTCTTGAGGGGAAAATCCCCTCAAAAAATAAAAGAAATAAAATTTGCCTCTTGATTTTCATCAGAGGCAATTTAAAAAATCAATGTTCAGTGTTTTGAGGAAGCTTATAAAAGAAACCAGCAGGTTTCTTTTATCTCCAGACTTCAATTCCCAAATCAGCCATTTCTCTTGATGCAGGGAAGGATTGTTCTTCAATATCTCTTCCAAGCACATAAGGAGATTTAACTCCAGTCATTATTGTAATAACTCTTACTCTGCCGGTAAACTCTTTACTGATTCTTGCTCCAATAATAACCTGTGATTCAGGACCTAAATTCTCTGAAACAGTTCTGCCAATAATATCAAACTCTTCTAATTTCAAATCAGGACCACAAGTTATGTGAACCAATGCACCGCTAGCACCTCTGTAATCCACATCAAGTAGAGGATGAGTAAGGGCTTGCTTTACTGCTTCATTAACTTTGTCTTGAGAATCGCTTTCACCAATACCAATAACTGATACTCCTCCATTCTTCATGATTGCTGAAACATCAGCATAATCAAGGTTAATCAATGAAGGCAGGGTAATTGTCTCTACAATGCCTTTAATCATTGTTGAAACAAGTTCATTTGCAACTGCAAATGCCTGTTCAATAGGTAATTGTCCAGCTATATCAACTAGTCTGTTATTATCTAGAACTATACAAGTGTCTGTAACTTCTCTTAATTCCTGCAATCCAAATTCTGCTTTATCTATTCTTGCTTTTTCAGATTCAAAAGGCATTGTAACTACTCCAATAACAACAGCACCTGTTTCCTTAGCTATCTGAGCAACAACCGGAGCTGCACCAGTTCCTGTTCCTCCACCCAAACCAGCTAAAACAAATACCATGTCTGCATTTCCAACTGCTCTCTTTAAATCAACAAGAGCTTCTTTAGCAGCTTCTCTGCCTATTTTTGGTCTTCCGCCTGCTCCCAATCCTCTTGTCAATTCCTTACCAATAAGAATTTTCTCATCAGATTTTGTAACACTCAAATGAAGAGCATCTGTATTGCAAGCATAAATTGTAGCACCACTAATACCTTTGTTAAAAAGCCATGTTACTGCATTACTTCCCATTCCACCGCATCCCATAACTTTGATATTTGCTTTTCCAGCTTTTAATTCATCAAAGTTAATGCTGTGTGTTGCAGTATTTGCGATTGCTTCTTTTGCAAAATCTAAAACCATCTTTTTTTGTCCTCCTTTCATCTGTATATATATAAGACTGATTGAAAATTTGACATCTTCCCTCAGCTGTATAAAAATTTCCTATGGAAACCATGAAAAAAAGGATATCTTCCTTGTTTATAAAAATTGTGGGAGTAAAAAATAAAGATAATTAGGAGATTTTCTAAACAAAAACCCAAAATATACATCAAAAGCAACAAATCTTTAAATAATAAAAAGGGGAAAATATCCTATGCAAAATATTATTTTATACACAAGGAGCATTAATCTGGTAAGAATAGAGGATTTGAATGATTTTCTGATAGGGAATTTCCAGGATAAGACAAGAAAAATAATTATTAAAATAGAATCAATAGGAAAACCTTTTTCTGTAATAACAAAATATGTATTCAAGGATAATCTTAAAGAATTAAAAGACAAAATTAATAAATTATAATTTATTCTTTTTCCAATATCTCAACCCTTATATTATTTTCCTCGCAGAGTTCTTTAAATTCTTCAGCATCCTCTCCTGTTCCAACAACAGAACCATAATGCATTGGAATTGCAATTGTTGGTTTTATTATTTTAGCTGCTTCAGCAGCTTCTTCTGCATTCATAGTAAATCTTCCTCCAATTGGAAGCAAAGCAATAAATTCTTTTCCAGACTGCTTGTATCCTGTTAATTTCTGCATTTCAGGAATCAAATCACTGTCTCCTGCATGATAAATAAGAATATTATTAATTTTTATAAGATATCCCACCCAAGATTCATCTTTTGGATGAAAGGATTTATCAATATTATATGAAGGCAAAGTTGAAATTTTAACATCCCCTAAATCAAGTTCCTGTCCTGCTTCAATCACCTCCATTTTAATAGGGACTTCAAATCTGGTAATTTTACTCTGGCAATCAGCAGTCATTATTATTTTTGTTCCTTCCTGAACAATTTTCTCCATATCAGCAACACTGCAATGGTCATAATGGCTGTGAGTTATTAAAATCAAATCTGCTTTCTCCATATTTCCTTTTATATTATAAGGATCTATGTAAATAATCTTTGAATTTTTAATTAGAAATCCGGAATGTCCAAGCCATTTCAATTCAATTTCACCAATTCTCATTAAGATAAGTTAAAAAACACATTTTTAAAGATTACTATAAAAATAATAAAAAAGAAAGAGAATTAATTAAAATTAAAATTCATCCTCTCCAAAATCATCAGCATCAGAATCAGATTCAGATTCATCATCATCAAATGCTATATCTTCATCTGTTTCTTTATCATCTTTATTTTTAGGCATCTTTAACCTCCAAATTTAAGTAAAAATCATTTTTCTCTAATGTTTTTAAATATATCGTTACACTCAAAAATAGATAAAAAATACAGGAAAAGCTTAAAAAAGGGAGAACTCTACAAAGAAAGCTTAAAAAAATAAAATGACAGAAAATGCCTACATAGAAGCCTTAAGAAAGACAAAAACAAGTGATACAAAGATGATTCTCTCTCCAAAAAGACAGCTTGTAGAACATCAAAATAAAAGATGCTATCTCTGTGAAAAATCTCTGGATAATATGACATGTTATTTTGAAGTTGTTGAAGGTCCAGATATGGTGACAGGAGTTGTTTCAAAAGAATTGAGAGCGCTCTGTCCTCCATGCAGATTTAGCCTTGGAAAAAATCCAGTAAAACAGGTTAAAAAAGCAAAGGATATAAAAGCAAAAAAAGATAAGGAAAAAAAAGCAAAAGACGATGAACTGAATCTATTCAAAGAGTTGAATTTAAGAAAAGCAAAAAGAAAAGGCTATGACGAATTTGAAGAAGACGAAGAATTCTAAATTAATTTAAGGATTTAATCTAGTGGGTGTTCTTGGAAAAGGTATGGAATCTTTTATTGTGTCAAATCCGCAAATCCATGCAGAAAATCTTTCAACACCTAATCCAAAACCAGCATGAGGAATACTTCCATATCTTCTAGAATCTAAATACCAATCTGAAGTCCCTAAATCCATTTTTGCTTTTTTTAATCTACTGACAATTTTTTTTAAATCAGGCTCTCTTTGAGAACCATCCACCATTTCTCCAACATCAGGTGCTAATAAATTAAAATTAGTTCCTGTTCCAGGGTATTTAGGATCTTCTCCATGATAAAACTTTAACAAATGCAAAGGATAATTTGTTACAAAAACAAACTCGTTCCCATAATATTTTGCTAATCCCCTTTCTTCTGCTGATTTAAAATCATCTCCATATTTTATTTTATGTCCTTTTTTAATCAAAGCATCAATAGCCTCTTTGTAAGTTATTCTTTTAAAAGGAGTTTTTATTTTTTCTAGTTTAGAAATATCTGCTTCCAAAATTTCCAATTCTAACCTGTTTTCTTCTAGAACTTTTTTAATTACATAAGCAATGCATTCTTCAGCAATAATCATATCATCAGATAGATTCATCCAGGCTCCTTCAACTTCAAAATGCCAGAATTCAGTAACATGCCAGGGCGTTTTTGATTTTTCTGCTCTAAAAGAAGGTGCAATTGCATAAGCTTTTTCAACTGCACTAATGAAATTCTCTGCATAAAACTGCCAGGATTGGGTTAAATATGCTTTTTTATCAAAATACTTGACTTCAAATGTTTCAGAACCACCTTCACTAGTTGCTCCACTTAAAGAAGGTGCATGAATTTCTGTAAATCCTTTTTTATGCATATATTCATGTAAAGCAAATAAAACTGTTGAACGAATTTTCATACTTGCAGTCATTTTCCTGCTTCTGAGCCATAAATGTCTTCTATCTCCTAATAATTCTTCATTCAAGTCTTTGTTTATTGGATAGTCTTCTGCAATCTGAATTATATTTATTTTCTTAACCTGAATTTCAAATCCAGTTGGAGCTCTTTTATCTTCTTTTATTTCTCCTTCAATTTCAACAGAGCTTTCAATCTTTATTTTATCTATATCAACCCATTGTTTTTCAAAGTTTTTCTTTTCAAGAACACACTGGATTATATTTGAACTATCTCTTAAAACAAGGAATTTCATTGCATTACTTCCTCTTTCTCTATATACCCATCCACGCACAGCAACTTCTCCTTTCTTTTTGCTTATTGCTTCCTGTATTGATATAAATTTATGAATCATATTATTTTAAAAAAATAAGATTATTTAATTATTTGCATTGTCTAAAGAATTTTCGAGATTCTTTATTTCTCTCATTCTTGCCCTGCTTAATTCAGCCTGAAAACCAAGATCATAGGGTTTTCCAGAAGGATTGTTCTTTAGTTCGCTTAACAATTGGGCATAAGACTTTCTAAATCCACCAAGCTCATTTAAGTCATAAGCACTTACTGGTTCTCCAAATTTATCTAACATTTCCTTATATCAAAAGAGAAGTTTATAAAAATTTAAATATTTTAATAATCAATCAATTCATTATCTTTATATACCAACTCTTCAACCATTTTTAATGGTATTTAAAATAATTTACAAGGATAAACATACAAAAGCCAGAATCGGTATATTAAAAACAAAAAAAGGTAATATTGAAACACCTTTCTTTATGCCAGTTGCAACAAGAGGTTCTGTTAAAACACTTACATCAGAAGAACTGCAAGATATGAAAATTAAAGCAGTAATCTCTAATGCATTAATTCTTTCTTTAAGAAATGGCTCAGAAATTCTCAAAAAATTAAAAGGAATTGGAAAATTCATGAATTACAGGGGTGTAAATTTTACTGATTCTGGGGGTTTTCAAATGTATTCTGAGAGTATTTACATAAAATCAAATAATGAGGGAATTTATTTTAGAAATCCTCTTAATGGTGAAAAAATATTCATGACCCCTGAAAAAAATATGGAATTGCAATTAATTATTGGAGGTGATGTTGCAATGTGTTTAGATTCTATGCCAATGTACACTCATTCTAAAACACAAATTTCAGAAGCAGTTGAAAAAACAACTTTATGGGCAGGAAGATGCAAATCCTATCATGATAAGTTACAGGAAAAAATATCTAAAAATAAAAAACAATTATTATTTGGAATAATTCAGGGAGGAATTTATCCTGATTTAAGGGAGCTTTCAGCAAAAAGTCTTCTTAAAATGGATTTTGATGGATATTCAATTGGAGGATTTGGTTTAGGTGAAACAATTAATGAAGAATTTGAAATAGTTAAGATTGTAAAAAACATCCTTTCTGAAAACAAACCAGTTTATTTAATGGGAATTGGAAATCCAGTTGAAATATTAAAAGGAATTTCCCTGGGTGTTGATATTTTTGATTCAAGAATGCCTACTCAAAATGCAAGACGTGGAACCCTCTTCACATCTCAAGGTAAACTAAAAATACTAAATGAAAAATATAAATTCGACTCTGAACCCATAGATAAAGAATGTAAATGTTTTGTTTGCAAAAATTATAGCAAAGCTTTTGTAAGATACCAATTAATCAATGATGAATTTACAGGAAAGAAACTTGCAACCTACCACAACATATTCTTTCTTACAAAATTAATAGAAACTGCAAAAGAAAAAATAAAACAAGGTAAATTCCAGGAATTTTTAAAAGAAATTGAGGGGAAGTATAAAGAATAAAAACAAATCAAAACATTTAAATAATGTTTAAACATTATTTATACATGAAAACTGAACAGGAATATGTAAAAAATGTTGGAAAATGGGGAAATAGTGGAGGGATTCTCCTTCCAAAAGAATGGATTGGAAACCAGGTAAAAATAGTATTAATCAATAGGACTGATGAGATAAAAAAAGAAGTAATAAACATGCTTTCTGAATATTTAGGGGATATCTTAGGGGTTTATCTCACAGGAAGCTATTCAAGAGGGGATCAAGATAAAGAATCAGACATAGATATAATTGCAATAACAAACCATATTAAAAAAGAAATAATTTCAGGAAAATATCACATCTCTCTTGTAACGCTTGAAAATCTGAAAAAGACACTTGAGAAAAACCCAATATTAGTTGCCCCAAGATTAAGAGAAGCAAATGTTATTATTAACCCCCTATTGCTTAAAGAATTAAACAAGATAGAAATAAAAAAAATCTCTTTCAAAAGTTATATTGAAGAAACAAATAGAATAATCTCAATAAATCAGGAATTAATTAATCTTGAAAAAGATGAATATCTAACCTCTCCAGAGATAATTTATTCTTTAATATTAAGATTAAGGGGAATTTATTTAATAAATGGTATTTTAAATAACAAAAAGTATTCAAAAAGAGATTTCTTAAAATATTTGGGAAATTCAAAAATAGATAAAAATCAAATAGAGAATATTTATAATATTTACAGAAACCTAAGGGATGATATAAAGACAAAAAATAAAATTAAAGTTGATAATGTTAAATTACTCTTAAGCTTTTTAGAAAAAGAGAATAAAATATAATTTAAATTAAGATGACAAACAGAAAGAAGCGATTAAAAAAAGGAATTAAATCTCTAGGAGAACAAATAGAATATCATAAAGAAAAAAGAGAACAAGCTGAAAAAGAAGGAAATCTTGAACTTGAAGAATATTACAACAAAGAAATTAAGAGTTTAGAAAATGCAAAGGAAAGAAAAGAAGATAATTTATGAAGAATAATTAATGTATAAGAACTTTAAACATTGTTCAACTAAATTAGATTATATAAAAAATAGCAACTCCATTTATATTATATGATTTTACTGAGATAACTTAAATTACATCAAGGAGTAAGTCTCCAGACTTATGGTGTAAGTCTGGTTCTATCCCTTGGAAACAAAACAACTTCTCTTATATTATCAAGTCCAAGAATCAACATTGTTAGTCTTTCTAATCCCATTCCCCATCCTGCGTGTTCAGGAGCACCATATCTAAAGCTGTCAATATAAGATTTGAAGTCTTTTGGATTTAACCCTTTTGCCCTTAATCTTTTTTCAAGTAATTCAGGGATATGAACTCTCTGTCCACCAGAAGAAATCTCCATTCCATTATAAATTGCATCAAATCCACAACTTAATTCCTTGCCCTTAGGCATGATATAAAATGGTTTACCAGCTAATGGCCAATCATGAACAAAAACAATTGTATCAGGAAATAATTCCCCTAATTTTCTCTCACCTTCCGGAGTCAAATCAGTTTCTTCTGTGTGAACTTTTTCTTTTTTAAGAAGATTGTTTGTTTCTGCAAAAGTCATGTATTTTATTTTAGGAATAATTAATTTTAATCCTAAAATTTCTAATTCTTTTTTATTCTCCTCTAAAACCTTTTTAACAATATGCTGAACACATCTCCCTAAAACATCCATAACAACAAATTCATCTGCAAATCCCTGTTCATAATCCATTTGCCTTGATTCATTCAAATGTCTGGGGGTGTTATGTTTTTCAGCTCTCCAAACAGTAAACAAAGTAAATACTTTTTCAAGAGAACATGCAAGCATTTGTTTGTATAATTGACAACTCTGAGATAAATAAGCATCTTGTTCAAAATACTTTAATCTGTATAATTCTGTCCCTCCTTCTGAACTAGCTCCAATTATTGAAGGAAAAACAGCTTCTAATGCTCCCTCTTTTTCCATAAATTCCCTGAATCCTTTCATAACAGTTGCTTCAACTTCAAAAATAGCTTGTATTTTTGGTTTTCTTATATCCAAAAACCTGTAATCCAATCTATTTTGAAATTCAGTTGTAGTTGTTTTTTCATTAACATGAATTGGAAGTTTCTCTGCTTTGCTCACTATAACCAGATCATTAACATCTATTTCAACATCTCTTCTTGCAAATTCTGCCTTGACATTAGCTGTTTTAGTTTTACCTTTAATTTCAACTGCACTTTCAAGAGTTAATTCAGAAAGTTTACTCAATAATCCTCCCTGAACAACACACTGAACAATTCCTGTTCTATCTCTAAAAAGAATAAATCCTAATTTAGCCAAAACTCTAATTTCATATACCCATCCTTTTAACAGGACTTCCTTTCCAGCTTTCAAGTCTTTAACAAGAGTTCGCTCCATAAATAAGAAAAGAGTAAAGGGATTTATTAATTTATCTGGTGTGTTTTTTACTATTTCCAAGAAATTTAATATTCTTTATTTTTCCTTTATTTTTATCTATATCAATAATTGCAAATTGTCCCTTTGCACCTTCCCCGGGATTAACAATCAAAGAACTTCCAAGTTTCTTTTTCCCTTGATATTCATGCATATGTCCACACAAAACTAAAAAAGGTTTTTTCTTTAAAATTGCTTTTCTAAAAAATTCAACTCCAGTGCTTCCTCCATGAAAAGGATTTTTCTTATCTGAGATTATATCAAAAACTCCTAAAGGAGGGTAATGTAAAATAAAAATTGATTTTTTTCCAGTTTTTTTCAATAAAGACTGCATCTTTTTTTCTGCCTTTGCTGTTCTTATATCCACTCTCTTCTGCCATTCCCTGTCTCTATGGCTCTCATTTGCCTTGGCATCCATATAACCTCCAAAACCAAGAAAAGATATTCCATTATGCTTCTTAACCTTGTAAGTCATTTCTTTAATCTTTTTTATTCTCTTAAGAAAATTTATTCTGCTTTTTCTTGCTGGAAGTAGATCCTTACTAAAAGGATAATTATACCATTCATCATCTCCATTTCCGAAAACATAAACTCCTGGTTTTCCAAGATTATTCAGGAATTTCAGAACATCTTCACCTGCTTTAAAATCTTTTTTCATTAATCTTTTGAATCCTTCTTTTCCAAAAAATTCCTGAGGAGATTTTGCATCAGCTCTATTTTTAAGTTTAAAGATATAATCTACCCAAGGTTTCCAATCATCAATTCCTGCATAATCTCCTACTCCAATAATAAAATCAAATTCACTTTTTGATATTTCTTTTTTTAAAGAGGAGGTAATTTTTCCATGCAAATCACCTATAACTAAAATTTTCATTTTTTATTAATCAGCTTATTTATCACTTCCATCGCCATCTTACCATCTATCTTCCCCTTCATCTGAGCCATTACTAGTCCCATATAAGCATTTGCATTCAATCCTGACTTTTTCTTGATTATCTTTAATATTTTTTCTTCAATCTCAGAATGCTCTGCTTTTTCTATTTTAATTGCTTTTTCAAAACTCTCTCCTCTTATAACCTTAGTCATAATCTCTTTAACATCTCCTTCTGAAATGCTTTTTTTGTTTAATGCTCTTAAAATATCTCCATAATAATCTCCAAGAATTTCTTCAATTTCCATCATTTTCTTTCCTGATTTAGAAGCAATTTCTTTTGGGAAAAGCAAAATCATTTTAGCAATAAAATTAATATTAGGATAAATCTCAGCAAGATTCTTGAATTCATCAACTTTATTTTCACTCAGCATTAATTTTATTATTTCCTCTGATAATCCTCTTTCTTTTAGCTCTCCTGCAATATCGCTTCTTAATTTAGGCAAGTCTTTTTTAATTTCATTAATAAACTCCCTCGATATTTTTAACAAAGGCAGATCAGTTTCAGGATACATTCTGTCTGCACCTGGCATTGGTCTTAAAAATTCTGAATTAGCATCCGAAAGAGCATTTCTTACTTCTGATGCAGTTGGTTTTCCAGAATCATGCAAATCCTTTTGTCTTAATATTTCATTTTCAATTACTTTAAGAAAAATCTTCATATCCTGAACCCCTTTCATCTCAATTCTGTTTTCATTTAAAATAGAAATATTAACATCTTGTCTTATTGTTCCAATTCCTCTTTTTACTTTACAGCTTCTTAAAACATTTCCAATATGCAATGCAACTTCTTTTGCTTGTTCTGGTGATTTAATATCAGGGGCAGTTGCAATTTCAATCAATGGAATTCCTAATCTGTCCAAATTCCAGTAAATTTTCTCTTCTTGTGTTTTAATCTTTCTGGCTGAATCTTCTTCAATACATATAGTGTCAATTCCAACTTTTCCCAAAGCAGTTTCAACATATCCCCCTCTTGCAATTAAAACAGTTCTCTGAAATCCAGAAGTATTGCTTCCATCGATAACTGTTTTTCTCATAATCTGGGTAATTGGAATAATTTTGCAATTCAAAAGCAAAGCAATTTGCAGGGCAATCTTCAATGCTTCTTGGTTTATTTCATGTGGAGGTTCTTCATCTAATTCAATCAAGCAGGTGTTTTCTTTGTATCCTGAATAAACAAAAGTTTTTTTCAGAGAAGCCTGATATTCTGCTGCCCTATCAACTTCTCCTGATTCCCCTGCAACAGCATGAAGCTTCCTCTCAACTAAAAAATCAGGTTCATCATTTCTTAAGATACTTGGGCAATTGCAAAACAATTTATGGCTGTCTAATTGCTGATGAATTTCCAGACCGCATTTAAATTTAAGTTTTGCATAATCTATTTCAGGCATAAAAATCTAAAGAAGAATTATTATTTAAAGTTGAGGGTTATTTATTTTATATCCTTAAGTTTACCTGGAATTTTATAAACTGGTTTAATCTTGGTATATTTGAATAAATGATTAGTTAATTCCTCTAAAGATTGCTCTTTCAAAAGTCCATTTATTTCATTTCTATGAACGATTTTCAGAGGATTCATATTTAAAATAACCCCTGCATGAAAAGGAATGCCATCTGATTCCCATAAAACAATATAACCTAATTCAGGTTTTGAAGAAGTTCTGAGTCTATTCAAATTCTTTTTTGAGATTTTTCTTGAAATGTAAGTCTCTGATGGAATCTCTCCGACAATATAAAGGGCTGCCCCTATACAATTTGATCCTCTTCTGTCTGCTTTATGTATTCTTTCTTTCATAAATTCATAAAAATCTTCCATAATCCTAAATCAATTTTAAAATATTTAAACCTTTCTATATGTTACCATTTACAAGTTATAACTAATACAAAAGGCAGGGGATTAAGTTTATAATTCAAAATCTCTATTTAATCCTATGAAAAAGAGATGGGAAAAAGAAAATAAAAAAAACAATCTTCTTAATATAACTCATCCAAATATTCTTCCTGCAACCTTTGGACAAAAAGCAGCAGATAAATTAACAAAATGGGCAGGAAGCTGGACATTTATAATTACTTTTCTCATAATATTCTTTTTATGGATATCTATGAATGCCTATGCCTGGATAAAAACCTGGGATCCTTACCCCTTTATTTTATTAAACTTGCTTTTATCTTCTCTTGCAGCAATTCAGGCACCATTAATTTTAATGTCTCAAAACAGGGCAGAACAAAAAGACAGGCAAAGAACAGAATATGATTATGCAGTAAACAGAAAAGCAGAGCATGAAATTCAGGAACTAAAGCAGATTGTAGAAAGAATTGAAAGAAAAATAAAGTGAAAAGAATCTACATTCTTTGTATTATTTTCTCTATACTGCTCCAATCATTATTCATACTTGAGAAGTTTCCATCATTTAAACAAATTTCAACTTTCTGGTAAATCTCCTGATAAGGACCAGATAGCAAATTGAATTTTTCAAGAAGGAGCTTCTTATCTAAGAGTTTAATAAAATTTATATCCTTAAGTGATACATTCAAACAACCCTCACAACTCTCCCCTCTTTATCCAATTCAATAAAATGTGAAACCTCGCCATTTGCAAAATCACTGCATTGGTTCTCAATCAAATTATCCTCTTCTGTTCTTGGAACATGAACAATATCAACAGCATAATTATCGCATGTCCCTAAACACTGGCTGGAAAAACTGATATTTTCCCTTTTTTGCTCCCCATATAAATCCAATGCACAATTTATTGCTTCTTGCTGTTCTAAAACTTTTTCAGGAGTGAGTGAAGGATTCCCATGTTTAATCCAGACTCCTCTTGAATCTTTTATCCAGTCATCCTCACTCCCCCTGATAAAAAATAAAACTATCCCTAAAACAAGAATTAATATTAAGAGATAAATCAAAAAATGTTTTTTCATTTTAAATCATTCTTCCAGCCTATTGTTCAATTCTCCTGCAATATTTTCCAGCATTTTTTCCTTGACATTCCATTTCCTATGCCCAAGCACCCATCCTAATTTAACAAATGCTGTTTCAGCAAGCATATCTTCCAGATAAATAACTCCTGCTTCAATTAATTTTCTTCCTGTTGAATAAACTTTTCCATCTACTCTTCCATTTATGCATTGGGATACTCCGCAAACAACCATTCCTTTTTTGCAGATTTCCTTTATTTTTTTAATCCACTTGATTGAAACATGCCCTAAACCAGACATCTCAATTACAATTCCTTTATACTTCTGCTTTGAATAATAATCTAAAATATCGGGCTTCTGCCCGGGATAAAATTTTACTAATGCTATTTTTTCTTCAAATTTAATATCTGGTTTAATCTTCCTGTTATTTCTTAAATTATATTTGCTTATTAATTCAATTGTTTCTTCAGAAATTTTAGCATAAGGCTCATCATTTACAGTCTTAAAAGCATCCCTTCTTGAAGTATGAAGTTTCCTTGCTTTTGTCCCAGGAATTGCATAACAATAATTATCCTCATCTGAAGCATGTCCCACAATGCTCACTTCTGCAATATCAGAAATTGCTGCTAAAGCAGAACATTGCAAATTTAAATTAGCATCGCTTGAAGCCCTGTCAATACTTTTCTGGGAATAAGTCAGGACAACTGGCTTGTTTAGCTTTCCCAAAAAAAAGCTTAATGCAGAGGAAGTATAATGCAGAAAATCTGTTCCATGAGTTATTATAATTCCCTTAACATTGGAATCATTCAAAAGTTTTTCAGAAACCCTTGCAATTTTTTGCCAGTCTTTAGGATTCATCTCTTCTGAGAACTTCATAAAAGGAACTTCCACTTTTATTATATTTACTTTTTCAAATAATTCAGGATAAAATCTAAATAGTTTCTCAGGAGTTGTCAATGGATGAACCCCCCCTGTTCTTGAGTCATAACTGGAAGCAATTGTCCCCCCAGTAATTATCATTGCAATATTTGGCTTTCCTGGTGCTTTTTTCAATTCTAATTTCTTTTCCTTAATTCTCACTTCCTGAATCTTTTTAATTTCTAAAATATCTTTTTTATTAAAACCAAGATTATATCCTGTTCCTAATTTCAAAAGAACAATTCCTTTTTCAGAATCAGGACTCTCTAAAAGAACTCCTTCATAAATAATCCTGTCTAAATGAACTTCAACTAAATCTCCTGGCTTTGCATTTGTTTTCATAACAAAATAAGAGAAAAAGTAATTAAAAACTTAATGATTACAAGACTCCACCTGAAAAACTAGTATAAGGAGCACTTCCTTGATAAAATACCCTGCTTTCTAATTCAGACTTAAGTTTATGTGAGGTTGGACATTTTCCACAGTAATTACCTGTTCCACTTCTTACATGAGCACTTTCATAATCAGTGCTTCCGCATCCTAAACATGGTTTTTGTAAATTATTTTCTGACATTGTTCAATTCCCAGAAAAAAACAGTTTATAAACTTTTAGATTAAAAAATAGGCTCGGAGGGAATCGAACCCCCATTCTTTGGGCCGAAACCAAAAGGTCTATCCATTAACCTACGAGCCTATATATAATGAATAAAAAACCTTTTTATAGTTTAATATTTATAAAACTAAAAGAAATAGATTACAAATCCTTAAAATTTATATAGGTTAAAAAGTTTTAATAAAAATGACACTGAAAAGGCATCATAAATGGATAATTGGGGGATTCAGCACAATAGTTGTAATTTATATGATAGTTGCAGGAATTCTTCTGAATGGAATAATTGTTAAGCAGGCAATAAACCATAATGAACTTTCTAGTAAAATTAATAGTTTACAGGCAGATACTCAAAGCAAATTAAATGAATTAACAGAAAGCTTAATGGAAACCCAGGAATCACTGATTTCCCTTGATGAATCCCTAAATTCAAAGCTAAAAGAACTTAAAGCCTCTACAAGTTCAGATTTCTCAGGAATAGTAGAAGATGCAATCAAATCAGTAGTAACTGTGAGAACAGATGTTGGGCAGGGAACAGGATTTATTATTACAGAAAATGGATATATTGTGACAAATGCACATGTATTATCTGGAGGAAGAGAAGTTTATGTTCTGGATTATGAACAGGATAAACACCCTACATCTCTTGTGGGATATGATGCAAAATTGGATATTGCTCTTCTTAAAATTGAAGGAGATTACAGAGAAATAGAACTTGGAGACTCAGATGATGTTCAGGTAGGAGAAAAAGTAATTGCAATTGGTAATCCTCTTGGATTGCAGTTTTCTGTTTCAGAAGGAATTGTTTCTGCAACAGATAGAGAAGGCTCTAATGGATTAGAAGCATATATACAAACCGATGCTGCATTAAATCCTGGAAATTCAGGGGGCCCATTAATCAATAAGCAGGGAGAAGTAATTGGAATAAATAATTTCAAAGTAGGTTCAAGCGAATCCCTGGGTTTTGCTCTTGAATCCAATTATATTAAAGAAGCTGTCAATGGGATTTCCCAGAAACAGTTAAATATAGATTTATTATAATTGAATAATTTTAAATATCCTCTTTCTTTTGTTTAGGGATGGATAAAAAACAATCCAGTGAAGGTCTAACAGTAAAAAAACAGGAAGATTTTTCAGAGTGGTTCACACAGATAATTGAAAAAGCAGAATTAATTGATTTAAGGCTTGATATAAAAGGATTTGCAGTTATCAGGCCCTGGGCTGCAATGACAATTGAAAATATGTTTGAGCATCTTGAAAAAGAATTGCAAAAAAAAGGACACAAGCCAACATTTATGCCCTCTGTAATTCCAAAGGAAAACTTAACAAAAGAATCAGAACATATCAAAGGATTTACACCAGAAGTATTTTGGTTAAAAAATACAGGGGACAATAAAGAGCTTGCATTAAGGCCTACTTCTGAAACCTTATACACTCCGATGTTTAAATTATGGATAAGAAGCTACAGAGATTTGCCATTAAAATTATATCAAAGAGGTTCTGTCTTCAGACTGGATACAAAAGCAACAAGGCCTTTAATCAGGGGAAGGGAATTTATCTGGATTGAATGTCATGATGCATTTGAAACAAAAGAACAGGCAGAAGCCCAGGTCTTGGAAGATATAGATACAACAGAAAAAGTAATGCACCAGATTTATGGCGTGCCTTTTTTACCAATGAAAAGACCAGAATGGGATAAATTTGCAGGAGCAGAATACACTGTTGGTTCAGATTGTTTTATGCCAGATGGAAAATTAATTCAGCAGCCTTCAACACATTTAATGGGGCAGAAATTCTCAAAAGCTTTTAATGCAACTTTTAAAAATAAACAGGAAAAAGAAGAATATCTCTGGACAACAGCTTATGGGCCTGCTGTTTCAAGAATATTAGCCTCTGTAATTGCAACTCATGGGGATGATTCAGGATTGGTTTTGCCTTATTCAATTTCTCCGATACAAGTCATAATTATCCCGATATTTAATGCAGAAAATAAAAACAAGATATTAAAAAAATCAAAAGAAATACTGAACAAATTAGAAAAGGAAAATATAAAATCAGAAATAGATGAGCGCAAATATAAAAGACCAGGTGAAAAATACAATATCTGGGAATTAAAAGGGGTTCCATTTAGAATTGAATTAGGTGAAAAAGAACTGGAAAATGAGGAATTTATTTTATTTACAAGAGATACAAAGAAAAAAGAAAAATTTAAATTAAAAGATCTAAAGCAAATAAATAAACTAGGAAAAGAATTTGACAGGAGATTAAGGGAAAAAGCAGATAAATTCATAGAAAAGAGAATAGTAAATTGCTCAAATAAAAAAGAAATAAAAGAAGCTTTATCTTCTGGAAAATTAGCAAGAATAAATTTCTGTTCAACAGATAAAATAGGTGTTCCTTGTGCTGAAGTTGTTGAAAAGGAATTTGCAGGAGATGTAAGAGGCACCTTGGCTAATAAAAATGAAAAACCAGAAGGCAATTGTCTATTCTGCAATAAACCAGCAACAAAAGTTGTGTATGTGGGAAAAAGTTATTGAAAGAATTTTTATTATACCACTTTCATCTGGATTCTTGTTAATCCCAACAGCATTTAATTATAAACTCAATTAAACTAATTATATCCTCAAGAGTATAACCAACAACACATTATTAATTTGCACATTAACTTCTATAAAGAATTAAAAAATACAAAAGAATAAACAAAATTATTTCTTTAATAAAGAAACTACCCCATTAATTAATAACCCTGTTCCGAGAAAAATTACTATTGCAAAAAGAGCCTTATCAGCAGAAGTTAATTGTAGTAGCTTTGAACTTAAAATAAGAACACCTAGAGAGAGAATTATCTCAAGGAAATAACCTATTTTTTTCAAACTCTTAGTTTGTATATAGATTACTATTGCAAGAATAACCACTACAAGAGCCAAAACAGAAAATCCTAATACAGCCATATTCACCTCCTTGAATAAAAAGTGAAAAAGAAGTTTATAAATTTTATCGGCAATGAGATATATTAGCAAATAACGCAATCAGAAAAATTCTCTTCAAGACTACTCATATTTTACAAAAGAATTAAGTTCGTCCTCAAGCTTTAAAGTAAACTCCATTAACTGGCTTAATTCTCTTTCTACATACTTTTTATCTGCCATTTCTTTTTTTTCAGAGGTCATTTTACCCAGGATTCTCTCTATCAATGTCTTTTCTAAATCTAAGAAGGATGCACTCAACTCAACCCAGATTTAGGATGACTGAATTAAATTGAGAGATGTTTAATAAATGAAGTATAGACTAAATTAAGTCTTCTGTTCCAACAAAAGATATTTAATCCTTTCTCCATAATTTTTTTAAGAAGAACTCCCTTATAAATATTTATATTCACTATAAGATAATAATCAAGCATTTAGAAATCGTCTTATTCTTTTCTCAAATTCCGGTATATCTTCTTTTCTAATCTGGGCGCCAACAGCATTTTCATGCCCTCCTCCAGTTGCATTTTCAAATCCTTCAATTGTTTTTAATATTAAATCCCTTACATTTTTTCCCCTTGCAGAAATATTGGCTTTTACTCCCTTTGTATAAATAACCACTATAATCTTGTCAGGAAAAGCATATTTAAGTCCATTTGCTATATCTGAACTCATGCTTGTATCTCCTGCATACTTAAAAAATAAAATTTCCCCTGAAATATTTTTCTTTGCTTTTAAAAGAAATTTATTATACTTTTTATCAATTTCCTCAAATCTTTTGTGCATTATCTTATTTTTAGGATTTTCTTCAAGAATATCATAGGGAGTTTTTGCATTCATTAAAAATTTCATCATTTGAATAACATTGCTTATTCTGTCTTTAAGGCTAAACCCCAAAATCCTTGCAATTTTCCCTATTTCAGAGCCATAAAAAATTTCAAAAGCCTCTTTGGAATTTATTCCTAAATCAGGATAATCTTCAATAAAATCCATGTAAAAATCAGGTATAAAATTATCTGAAATGCATCCCACTACTCCAAGCCAGATATCTTCTTTTTTTTTGCTGACTTCATAGCAGATAAAAGTAACTGGCTCATTTGATTTTTCCTTGCCAAACAAAGGATTGTAATAATTAACAAATTCCGGAATTTGCTCTTTGTCTATATCATGATGATCTATCCAGACAAGAGGGATATTCACTTTTTCAACTTCCTCAAAAAATTCTTTTGAAATCTCTGGTTTGTCAAGGACAAAAATATAATCTGAATTAAATTCCTGGACTTTCCTGAAATAATCTTTTATCATAGAAGGAGAGCTTTTTATTGGAAACCCCTTCCCTCTCCCAAGGTATCTCTGCAAAAGCAAAAAACTGCATAATCCATCCTGGTCATTATCAAAAAAGAAAACAGGATTCTGTGCTTTTTCCAGATGCTCGCGTATTTCATTTATTTGCTTTGTGGTTAGCATATTATATCATCTTTCCCACTACTATCTTTTCTTTTAGACTATATATTTCTTCCTTAAAAAAAGAGAGCATACCCTCGTTCTGGAATACCCTTAACAATTCTTCATCGCTTGCAAGAAGAATCTTGTCCAAAAACTGAAAATTTGAAATTAAGGAATCCACATATCTCTCAAGAATATTTGTCTTGCTTAAAATCCTTAATCCTTTTGGGGAAACCTGCTTGTCATGCAGTTCTTCAAAAAGCATTCTTGAAATATTTAGGGGTTCTAATAAAAAATCAAAATCCATTTTCTCCAGCATTTTCTCTGCATAAGAGTGATTTGAGCCAAAATAATCTTTTAATAAAAGCTCTTCTTCTTTATCCAGGCCCCTTGTAAGATCTTTTAGTCTCATGCTTACAATTGCCCCTTCTTTACCCAGTTCTATTAAATATCTTTTAACCACCTCTGAAATTCTTTTTATTATTTCAAATCTCTGTATAACCCCACAAACATCTTTTATAGCAACAATTCTCTGCAATTCAAGAATATTCAGATTATTAATTGATTCATTAAAGCTTTCTCTTTGTTTTTCCAGAATCTGAAGAGTTTCTGCTGCCCTTCTTAAAATCTCAGAGCTTTCCTGAAGTTCATGTTTTTTATCTCCCTGGTAAAGAGTTATCTTTTTTCTCCTTTCAGAAATTGCAATAACAATCGCCCCTGTCTGTTTTGCTGTTCTTTCAGCAGCCTTGTGCCTTGTTCCTGTTTCTTTTGTCTGAATTTCCTGATTAGGAAAAAGAAAAGAATTTGCAAAAAGAATTTTTTTTATATTTTTGGACAAAATAATTGCTCCATCCATTTTAGCCAGTTCAATTACCTTTTGTTGTGTGAATTTCTGATGAATGCTGAATCCTCTCTGAAAAACAGGAGCTATATTTCCATTATCAACTACAATAAGGGCCCCCATTTCTGCCCTTAATAAATCATCCAATGCCCCCCTTATAGAAGTTCCGGGGGCAACCATCTTAAGAACATCAATAAAATCCTTTTCTACAATTCCCAATTTATCCTGTTCACTCTGGGGAACAAATAATTCAGAAATTTCAGTGTCTTTTTCCATAAAGAAAAAGAAATATTCAAATATATAAGCTTTTATGCATAATTTTTACTATTAAAGAATTATCCAAGATTAAGTCATGATAAATTGCTAATATAATAATTAAAAATAAACTCTTAAAATATTGCTCAACTATTACTAAATTTACAACTAACTTATTTAAAAAGAGATGATAAATAATTCCATACAAAAACAATTAATTACTTTGCAAAAGTCTTGGCAACAATTAATGGAAAAATCAGGCTTGCTTCTGCAAATACCTTTACTCTTTTTGCTTTTGGCAGGATTTTTCCCCATGAAACAGCTTCTTCTGGTAAAGCCCCTGAATCACTCCCATCATATTCAGGAAGAGTGTTGATATATACTGCATAATCTGCTCCATTCCTGAACATATTCGCATTGCATATATGGTGCTTGATAAATCCCTCTCCAAGCACAATAATTCCTGATTTCTTAATTCCCAGGGTAGTATTGTTGATTTTCCAGATATCTTCTGCAACATCCACCTTAAAATCAGGATGCTTTGACTTGAAGAAATAAATCATATCCCCTAAACTCCCATCTGTAATTGCAGGACAAAAAACAGGTATTTGGTTTTTCCATGTCCAGTAATAAATTGACTTTTTATTGTTTATTTTCTTTCCAAGTTCCCAGACTAATTCACTTGGTGTGACAATCTCTCCTGTTTTTTTCTGCTTTTCATAAAAATACTCAAGAACAGGAATAATAAATTCCTCAAATGCACAATATCTTGAATTTGGGATAAAAATATTTCCTGCCCTGTTAATTCCTTTTTTTCTTAATTCGCTTCCAGAAGCCCTGAAATTCCCTAATTTAAAGTCACCCAGGCATTTTATTATATCTTCTTCAATTCCTCCTGCAGAAGTTACAAGAACATTGATTTTTTTGTGCTCTGCAAGATATCTTAAAATATCCCTTAAACCAGAAGTCACAATATTTGAAGTATATCCTAAATAAATAAAGGATTTTGAAGCAATCATTTCATTGATTATTTCAATTGCTCTTGAAAAATTGCTTGCCTGCAATCCCGTTGAAGCATAGCTTTCAAGAATTTTGTCATAATTTACTCCTGAATTAAAATCATATCCTTTTATTTCAATTCCTTCTGCTTCTTCTGACTTTCTGAGCACATTTTTTCTTGCTTCTTTTTCCCTATTAATTCCCATATTTTCACCACCTAAATTCAGTATATAAGGGTTTCTAAGCAAAAATCGTGCAATCAAAATCTTTTTAAATAAAAATACCCTATAACTTTACAATGAACAAATGGTTTGAATTACTATTGGGATTGATTCTTCTTGTTGGAACAATTGTTCTTGTTTTTCCGGGAATGCCTTTGGAATCCTGGGGAACTTCAGCATTAATTGTTCTCAAAGGAGGATTGGCATGGATAGTGGCAATTATAGGATTGCTTCTTATAATTCTCGGAATAAGTGAGATAAAAGGATAATTATCTTCCAAAAAATATCAATCCACCCTCAATAATTGCAGCTATAATCAGCAGAGGAAGAATTAGAAAAACAAAAACTCTTAAAGAATTTATAAAAAATTTCTTAAAAGATTTCTCCTTATCTTTCTGAAAAACAAACATTCCAAATTTTAATCCCATTGCAAGGGAAATAATTATGGCAGGCAGTTCAAATATTCCATGAGGAAGAAGACTAAGCAAAGAACCTGCTCCTTCAGATGCAACAGAAACAGAAGCAACATATCCAAGAACATATCCATTAGCAATAGTCAAAATCAAAGGGAAAATTCCAATTAAAAATCCAAAAATCAATCCAAAAAAACCAGCCTGCAGATTATTAAAGAATATAAACAAAATTAATTGTCCAGAAGACATTCCAGAAGTTTTTTCAAGAATTTCCCTTATATAGTCTAAAATGGTTTTTTCAAGAACATCGGGAATAGGAATAAAAAATCCTATTAATGCAAAAATAAGAAATAAACCTGTAATAACCCAGATAAAAGTGCTTGTTTCTTTGATATATTTCCAGCTCTGAATATAATTACTTTTCAGAAGATTATTTTTTTTGTTTTTTGTTTTTTTCATATTAACTAAACCTTTCTCTTATTAATCTTGTTTTGTTTTTATATTTGTTTCGCAAATACAAGCCATACAACAATCCTGCAACCAAACCCCCTAAATGAGCAGTATTTCCAATCCCGATATTTCCTGCAAGAGAAATTAGCCATAAAACAATAAGCATTCCTGGAGCAGCATATTTCATTTTTATTGGAATAGGAATAAACATAACATAAACAGGCAGATTAGGGGTTAAAAGAACCAGTAACCCAATTAATCCAAATAATGCCCCTGATGCACCAACTGCATATGCATTCATATCAGATGGGAAAATTAATGCAAAAAACACAAAGAATAATGCTGCAAAAAGTCCTGATAGTATGTAAAACCAAAAATACCTTTTTCTTCCGATAATTTTCTCAACTAAAGAACCTACAAAAAACATAGAAAGCATATTCACGAGCAAATGAACAAATCCTGCATGCATAAACATGCTTGTTAAAAAAGTCCAGAGATACTTTCCCTCAAAAATATTAAAGGGTTTTATTGCTATTGCATCTAGTGAAAGAATTCCTGCGGAAATAAGGGCAGTAAAAACAATAAAAGCAACTACATTTATCAGAATTAAAAGAGTGTTCAAACTTATAGAATTAAAAAAACCTTTTTGCCTTCCTGGATTTACCTGATATACATAAGCCATTTTAAAAAAATAAAAACAAATTTTTTAATTTATCTTCATGCAAATTATCTTTTTCTTGATTTGTTTTTTGTATTCTTTTTGCTGATTTTCTTTTTAACTGATTTTTTACTGGAAATCTTCTTTTTTAAGGATTTAATTTTTGTTTTTTTGATTGGTTTTGTTCTGGTTGCAGTTTTTCTGGCTTTTAACTTTTCTTTTTCCGCCACTTTCTTGGCCTCTTTTCTTTTTTTCTGTTTTTCCTGCTCCTGTTTCTTTAATTCTTTTTGTTTTGCTTTTTCTATCTTTTCTTTTTCCTTCTTTATTTCTTCATTTACCATTTCAAGTTTCTTTTCAAATTTCTCCTCGTTTTTCTTAAATTCTTTTACTACTTTTTCATTATCTTTTACTGAAAAGATATTTCCGCACTCAAGACAGGTAAAATCATGAAGCATTGCATTTTCCTCATTAAATTCTATATTGCATCTCTCACAAACATAGAATCTCTTTGTCTCTCTGCTTTTTATCTGATTTTTAAGCTGATTCAAATTCTTTAAAATAATCTCCCTTAAAAATTCCAGGGATTTTAAAACTTCTATCTTCCAAAAATAAGTATACCATCCTTTTTTCTTATCTTTCTTTCTTATAGAGGAAACCAATCCTGAATCAGATATTTTATAAAGAATATTTCGCGTTTGATTTATTGTTAAGTCAAGTTTTTTGGCAATTATAAATTCATTTACATATTTCTCTTCATCCAGCAAATCTACTATTTCTTCGGATGATTTTCCAACGACAATTGCAATCACTTCTTTTAGAAAATTTTTTAACATTTAAATACTAAAAAATAATTTGATTAAATACCTTTCGCTTTTATAATTTGCAAAAATAAAAGTTTTTAAACCTGTATTCTTTCTTATATATATCAAAAAGATTATATTCAAAAAGAGAGAAAAATGAGTTTATTTCACAGAGATAATAAGAAAGAGGAAGCAAAAAGAAGTATTTCTGAAATGCCTAAATTTCCTGAACTCCCAAAACTCCCTGAACTACCCCCATTTGATGAAGATTCTGATACCGAAGAAACCTTGCATCAATTGCCAAGTTTCCCTCTTAATTCTTTAGGAGAAAAATTTTCACAAAATACTATTAAAAAAGCTGTAGCTGGGAAAAAAGAGGAGGAAGAGGTTTTGGATGCAGATGAGTCTTCAGATGAGGAAGAATCTGAAATGATGCAAAGACCTCTTTCAAAATTAAGGAGAGGGGATTTTGAAAACTATGAAGAGGGATTTCCAATAAGACCAAAATCAAAGGAAGTTTCAAGAAGTTTTATAGAAAGAAATTATCCCACCAGAAAAGCAGAGCCAATTTTTATAAGAATAGACAAATTTGAGGAAAGCATGCATTTATTTGAAAACATAAGAAGGCAGATTTCAGAAATAGAACATTTAATCAAAAACACAAAGGATATAAAAACAAGAGAGGAAGAAGAACTTAATTCCTGGGAAAATCAGCTTCAGGAAATAAAAAAGCAGGTTGAAAAAGTTGATCAGGATATTTTTTCTAAAATAGAATGACTGTTAAAAATGAGAGTTTGATTCATGTAAAACTTGAATATGGAGAGGCAA